>Ga0182012_10001169_pt1 | contig 29014 bp, 25 predicted proteins | sample 612S2SmetaG_FD_120486 | JGI IMG/M metagenome (GOLD analysis project Ga0182012, IMG submission 120486) | Permafrost microbial communities from Stordalen Mire, Sweden - 612S2S metaG | ecosystem: Environmental > Terrestrial > Soil > Wetlands > Permafrost | place: Sweden: Stordalen | collected...
GAGCCAGTAGAAGAGGAAGATATTTATCGTGTAGCCACGAACGCGCTCATGACGACTAACCTGCTTCATGTCTTGCGAGTTTATAGCAGGGATCAATTAGAGAATGGGATTTCTGGCGATTTCATCGCCCAGGCTGTCATGAACGGCTTCAACGCCAAGCGCAGTGGCGACTTGAGCATTATCTTCGAGCCCGGATACATGCAGGGAACCGGCGGAACCACGCACTTTTCTCCATGGGCCTACGATCGCCATGTCCCAATTCTTCTGATGGGACCCGGCATTAAGGCGGGCCGTTATGACCAGAATGTGCAAGTGAACGACATCGCGCCCACACTCGCCACTTTGCTCGATATTCAGACGCCCAGCGGCTCATCCGGCCACATTCTCCCGATACTAACGAACTAGGTCTTAATTCGGGTACCAGAACAAGAACACACAGAAAGACAGCACGCTGGACAGCATAAAGATGTTCACACCCAGAATCGCGATGAGAGCTTTCGAAAGAAAACTCTCACGGGCGCTAACAGCCTTAACGATCATCCGCGCTTGTTGAATAGGATTAGGGGGCGCGGCACGCCTGACAAGTTGAAACAAGGTTCTTCCTCGCCAATCTCATCGGCCAAGGAAGCTTGAATCTTTAAGGGCGCCCGACGATTTCGCCGCAAGCGATACGGTCGCCAGCGTTGCCCGACGGATCGGTTTTCATGTCGTCGGCCTTAGCATGAATCATAATGGCCGAACCGCCTTCGTGAAATAAGGAGTGGTCATCGGAGCCCAGATCCACATCTGCATCCATGACGGTCGCTTTGGCTTTACCCTTGGCGTCAACTGTGAAATTGAGCATGTCGCCCGCGTGGTGGCCTTCGGGATTCTCCAAACCATGCTTCTTTTTCTCGGGATTGAAATGCCCGCCCGCCGACTTGAAATCGGGACCTTCACACTTGCCTACTGCGTGGAAATGAATTGCATGCTCTCCCGGGGGTAAGTTGACCAGACTCAATTTGATGGCAACGCCTTTAGCTCCGGTGCTGCTGATAGTGGCAGTTCCCACGCTCGCACCTTTACCGTCTTTCAAGTCAACTTTCACTTTTACTGCTTTCGTCTTGGCGGCAACCGGCAGAATGCATAAGGCTGCGGCGGCAATTACTATCAGTGTTTTTTTCATGGCTCTATCTAGCATACATTCGCCATTTCGCCGCGGCGTTATAGGATAGGCGAGATGGATGAGTCGCGGAGCACCCATGTTCGCTGGATTTTAGTCGGTTGGATTTTCGTTCTTAGCGCAGTCGGCTATCTAGACCGGGTGAATATCTCAATCGCGGGCAGTGCCATCATGTCCGACTTCCATCTCACAAATGTGCAGTTCGGAAACATTCAGAGTTTTTTTGTGGGCGCGTATGCGCTGTTTCAAGCGCCGGCTGGACGGCTTGCCGACCGCGTGGGCCCCCGCAAAATACTGGCGCTTGCTGTAGTGTGGTGGGGCTTGTTCACGTCTTTAATAACCGTTGTTCCGGCGCTGGCGCTCGCGTTTGTGATGATCATGGCCATCCGGTTTGGCCTTGGTGTTGGCGAATCGGTTATGTATCCGGCCGCAAACAAAGTTGTGGCAGCCTGGATTCCTTCGAAAGAGCGCGGTCTTGCAAACGGCATCATTTTCGCGGGTGTCGGTTTCGGCGCAGGCGTTACACCACCGATCATTACCCACATCATGACGACCTATGGCTGGCGCGCTTCCTTCTGGTTTAGTTCTTTGCTGGGTTTGGCCGCTGGCGCAGTTTGGTACTTAATCGGTCGGGACACGCCGCAAGAGCATTCGTGGGTGAATGCTGGCGAGGCAACGTTAATCGAAGCTGGCTTGCCCGCGCCCGAAGCTGCTCCGAAAGCGCGCTTGAGCTGGAGCCAAATCTTTTCGAACAGAGACGTAATTATCGTCACGCTCAGCTACTTTACTTATGGCTATGCGGCTTTCATTTTTTTCGGTTGGTTTTTCATCTATCTGAACAAGGTGCGCGGTCTGAATTTAAAGCAAAGCGCGCTGCTTTCCATGCTGCCGTTTATTGCCATGGCGCTTGGGTCATCTTTGGGCGGCTGGGTTAGCGACCTGCTCGCCAAAAGATACGGCAAGCGTGTAGGCCGCTGCTACTTGGCGGTTGGCGCGATCGGTCTTTCGGCGATTTTGATTGCGCTGGGAACGCGGATTGCCGATACGAACACTGCGGTTATTTACTTAGCTGCCGGAGCGGGCGCATTGTACTTATCGCAAAGCTCTTTCTGGAGCATCAGTGCCGATATTGGCAAGAAATCAGCCGGCTCTGTGTCGGGCGTCATGAACATGGGCGCTCAGACCGGCAGCGCTATTACTGCGACGCTAACGCCTTACATCGGACAGCACTTTGGTTGGAACGCTTCGTTTCTTGTTGCCGCCGTGTTATGCGCTTGCGGAGCAGTGGCGTGGCTCTTCGTAAATCCGATAGAATCTCAGTCTTAAGCAAGGAGACTACTATGCCATTCCGACTGCGCCGTCGAGAATTTCTTACCGCCTTGGCAGCACCTGCCTTACTGCGCGGTATGCCCACGCCAAAGATCAAAGATGTGTCTGTAATTGCGACAGCTCCGGGCGGACTTCGCTTGGTTGTTGTGAAGATTCTGACCGACCAAGATGGCCTATACGGCTACGGTTGTGCCACATTCACCCAGCGCGCTGATCTTGTAGTGGAGGCAGTGAATCGCTACCTGAAGCCATTTCTGATTGGCAGACCGGCAGACGCGATTGAAGATCTGTGGCATGCCATGTATAACTCGTCGTATTGGCGTAACGGGCCGGTGTTGAATAATGCGATCAGCGGCGTTGACCAAGCATTGTGGGACATTAAGGGCCGGCAAGCTGGCATGCCCGTGTATGAATTGCTGGGCGGCAAGTGCCGTCAAGGGGCCATGATTTACTCGCATGCGAGCGGTGCGGAGATTGCTGAGACGATCGACTCAGCACGCAAGATAATGGCCCGCGGCATCAAAGCCGTGCGCTTGCAGGTGGCTATTCCTGGTTATGCGGCTTACGGTGCGGCTGGACAGCGGAGGCCCGATTCAGGCGATCCGGTTTTTGATCCTTACGCTTATGTCCGCCGTACGCTGCAGCTTTTTGAAACAGCGCGGAAAGAGCTTGGGCCGGAGGTGCATTTGCTGCATGATGTGCACGAACGTGTGCCGCCACGCTTGGCGGTGCAGTTCGCCAAGGCTTTGGAACAATACAACTTGTTTTTTATGGAAGACGCGCTCTCGCCCGAAGACATTGACTACTTCCGCGAAATCCGCCGCAACTGCACCACACCCATCGCCATGGGCGAACTGTTCAACAACCCGCACGAATGGAACATGCTGATTAGCGAGCGGCTGATTGATTACATCCGGGTGCACGTGACACAAGCGGGCGGGCTTACGCCGAGTTGGAAGCTTGCCACTATGGCTGAAGCGTTCCAGGTGCGAACGGCGTGGCATGGACCCGGCGACGTTTCACCCATTGGCCATTGTGCGAACGTGACCCTCGATTTGGTATGCCGTAATTTTGGCATTCAGGAGTGGAGCCCGTCGAACGACCGCCTGGATGAAGTTTTCACGGGCTACCCGCAAATGCAAGATGGCTATTTGCTGGCGAACGAGAAGCCTGGCTGGGGCGTAGAGATCAACGAGAAGGCCGCGGCAAAATATCCCTTCGGCTCATTTGAAAAAGGCGAGCGCAAAGATTTGAATGGCGGCTGGGGTGTGGTGCGCCTGCCGGATGGAACAGTAATCAATCAGTAGAGCAACTGCAACTAATTCGGTTGCCAAAACGGTTGCTTAGCCGCTACAAACTCAACCGGGACTTCGCTCACAAAAGTTTTGAGCCAGCGCGCGCAGTCTTCCATGCCGGCCTGCTCGGATGGAATGTGGGTCAACATAATCAAAGCCTTGTGTTGGTGGGCCGCTGTGGCATCGTCAACATATTCGACGGTCTCCCACTCGGGCACTTCACCAATAATCAATACTTCAACATCGCCCCGTTCCAATGCCTTGATCTGAGGAATTGGCCCGGCGGCTCCTGGCAGGAGCGCAATCTTCGAAACCTGCATCGTGCGATCGCCCACCACTCGCATCGCTACGATTCCGAGTTTTTTCTTTAACGACTCAGCCAAATCGGCGAGTGAAGTCTCGGGCAGCGTGTAAAGGTGGGGATTTTCAGCGCTTTGGAATTTCTCCCAGCCCAGCGCCCTTGTCATCCCAGCCTGAATGCCATCGGGCTGGCGAAGGTGCCAGTGATCGTGAAAGCGCCAAACCACCATATGATGCTCACGGATGAAAGCTTCTTTGGCGGCAAGCACTGCATCGCCCTGCTTCTCAAGATCGGCAATGCCGTCCTGGTGGCTATAAAACGTGGGCTCATGCGTGATCACGAGGTTCTTTCCTGCTGCTGCGGCGCGCTGCAAAACATCGAGTGTGGCCATCATCGTTACCGCCACACCAGTTACGGGAGTATTTGGGTCGCCTGCCTTAAACGTGTCAACGGTCTGAGCGTGCCAAGGTACTCCCACCTCTTTCTGAATTCGATCAATAATTTGCTGCGCGGTAATTTGCGGAGTTTCAGCACACGCGCAGGCGGTTAGCGCCAAGCTAAGCAAAACAGGACGAATCACTTTACGATGCCCTTGCTTTCGTCGATAACGATAAATTTATTGACGGGAACGTTCTTGAACTGTTGTTTAATTCCACTAGGCCATTCTACGCTCACTCTCTGCACCACTTTGTCTTGTGCCAAGCCGAACGTCAGTGCAAGATCGCTTTGTGAACAGTAGCTGGACCCACTGTGCACGGGCTTCCATTGTTTGCCAAGGGCGCTTTCTATCCGCACCACCGCGTCGAGACCACTGCGATTTGATTTCGTGCCCACCAAGCGAACATTGAGCCAGTTGTTCTTGTTGCCGCCTTCGTTCGTTAAGAGCACGGCGGCGTCGTTGTTGTTGTTAAAAACAAGATCGAGATCGCCATCATGATCGAAATCAGCGTAGGCCGAACCACGCGCCACCATTGGTTTCTGGAAATCCCGACCCAGCATCTTGCTGGCATCTTCAAATTTCCCTTGCCTTAAGTTATGAAACATCAGAGGCGGCTCTTTGTATTGAACCGTTGGCTGCACGCGGCTGATTTCCGGCTCAATATGGCCGTTCGCTGCAAGTATGTCATCCCAACCGTCCAGATCGTAATCGAAGAAGAAGGCGCCAAACGTTAGGCTCAACAGACTCGACCGACCAACTGTTGACGACGGAGCTTCATCGACAAAAAAGCCTTTGCCTTCGTTGTGATAAAGGCCAAGCATCTGATTCGCAAAGTTGCCGACCAGCAGATGCGGCCAGCCACAGTGGTCGTAGTCTGAAGCATCGACACCCATTGCTCCGCGCGCCTCGCCGTTTTCGCCATATGCTACACCGGCGAGCACGCCTTCTTCTTTGAATGTGCCGTTACCCAAGTTGCGATATAGCTTGTTGGGCTGAGTATCGTTCGCTAGGAAAACGTCCGGCCAGCCATCACCGTTGTAATCGAAGATGAGGACACCCAGAGACTTGCTTTTGTTGTCGATCAATCCAGCTTTTTGTGTGACATCAGCGAACTTTCCTCCGCCCAGATTGTGATAAAGGCGCGAAGATGCGCCCGTATAAGATTCCGGCGTGCAATAAGACTTTGAAGCGCCATCCAGTGTGCACCACTCGTCGGTTTTCTGGCTCCATGTTGCATAGTTAGCGACAATCAGATCGGCTTTACCATCTTTGTCGTAATCAAACCAAGCGGCGCTGGTGCCGAAGTTGACGTTATGAATGCCACTCTCAGTGGTGACATCGCGAAAATGGCAGTTCCCTTCGTTATGGAATAAGTGGTCGCCGTCGAGTGCCGTGATGTAGATGTCGGGTCTGCCGTCATTATCGTAATCGGCGATTGCTACACCGAAGCCATACATTTCAACGTCGAGGCCACTGCCGCGCGTAATATCGGTAAAGGTGCCGTCGTGATTGTTGCGATACAGCGCCAAAGTCGTGCGGCGTCCACGCGACACGAAATCTTTGCCGTTCACAAAGAGGATGTCGGCCCAACCATCGCCGTCAATATCAACCGCTGCCACTCCAGCACCCAACGTTTCGGGCAGATAGCGCTTGCCAGTGGCTCCGGAATTGTGTTGGAAGTGAATTCCGGCTTTGGTTGTAGTGTCGACAAAGCGTACACCAGATTGGGGCGCAAATCCAGCGGCTAACAGAGCAGCGAGGATAAGACCAACACACGTAGTTTTCATTGTTTACTTTTAACGGCGCACCGGATTTGCAGGCCGTTGAGTATTCTTAACTACTCTGTCGGCCTGGCTGGAGCCAGGCGCCGAATCAAACGCAATGCGGGACGTGTTAAGTAATCGCGCACGTAATCGGCATGCTCTTTGTCTTGCGGAAAATGTTCCGTTGGCTTGTATGGATAGCTGCTCATGGCGTGGAACGGCAGTGGCAAGACGTTATCACTGAATGCAGTATTGGCATCGGCGTCTTTGGCCCAGCCATCTACCTTCAAGAGAAAATCGCGCGTCCAGCCTGCAGGCAGAGCGGGCAGGGAAGTGGCCGGATATTCGATACTCACTTCATCGCCCGATCCCATAATCAGCGTGCGGTCGTCGGGAGCTTGCAAGAGAGTGGTCACGTCGCCATAGCGCGTATACAGGCCTGGCGTAGGATTCCAGTTCGAAACGGGGCGCACGTCGCTATAAACGAAGCGCTCTGGTTGGAGGCGATCCGGATCGACCACGGCGCGCGAGAAACCGCGAAAATGTACATTGGCACTCGCGGCATTCAACTCGGTCAATTTTGTCTGCGGAGCGCGCGCATCATCAATCAGGAAAATTTCATCCCAATAAACGCAAAGGTTCGTTACGATGCGGACTTCGCGCGAACTGGAAAGAAACTTGCCAGTTAGATTGACCGCAATCGTTTTCGGTTTGCCGGAAGGAATGCCCATATCTTCTACCACGGTTTTCCACTGTCCAGCAGCGTCTTTCACTTGCAGATAGGGGAACACCAAGCCGTGACCAGTCTGCGCAGCACGTAGGAAAGTACTGCCGTCAGCCCAGTCGACCCAACCGTTTAAGATGAGCGCCGCATGGTTAGCCGGCGCTGCCTTGCCGAAATCGAGATCTAACGTATGAAGCTCAGCGACTCCTGAAGTGTCGCGCTGGAAATGATCTGGATAGGTCTGGTCGATTTTCGCCAAGCTGGCTGTTACATCTCCATGATCATCGAGCGCGCGCAGCGGGTGCATTTTTTCAGAAGCGCCAAACAAGCGGAATTCCGGATAGGGCGGCGATTTGAACTTGTCGTTTGTATAGATGCTTATTCCTGCGGGATGATCGACCGCGATGAGTTGGACTTGGTCGAGATACGAAACCTCATGCAGTTCTTCGGTGATATGCACTTGATATTTGCCGTGTTCCGCCTTCAAAGCCGACCCCGGAATCTGAATATATTCGTCGTGATCAACCGGAAAATAGCTGCCATCTCCGGAACTCGCACCTAGCGGCGCGACGCCCAAGACATCTGTGATGAACTGATATTTGTCGCCGTCCCAGGTGAAAATCATGGGGCAAGAGCCGGACAGGCGCTGTGCTTCGGGAATGGTGAGCGCTTCTAACTTTTGATGCGGCTCATTTTGGATCAGGCCGTTTGACCAAGTGATGCGGATGGTGTCTGCGTCGGAATGGCCATCCACTGCGAATGCCAGTGGAACGCCACTATAAACCTTCTTCTCGTAATATGCGCCCGCTTTCATCTCGACAGTTGCACCGGGGGCGGTCTTGAGGTTTTTCAATCCTTGCAGACGGACAGTCATCCAGCGCTCCGCAGGCGAAGCGTTTAATGAGAGATGAATGCTGCCGTCAGGTGTGAGCGTGGCGATATCTTCGCGCTTATCGCCATTGAAATCGGCGTAGACACCAAAGCGCGGCGGTTTCGCTTTCTGGTCGCGGATGAATTTGCCTTCGTCATTGCGCAGCGCCAGCAATTCAGGTTCAAAACTGACGATGTCGAGCAAACCATCGTGATTGAAATCTTCCGCTACTAAATTGGTCGAACCAGCGGGTAATAGGCTGAAATCGCTGCTTTCAAACACGCCATTGAGCCTGTCGCGGTATAGGACGGCGGGCCTGTCTTGGTACGAAACCAATAAGTCGCGAGCCGCCGTATCGATGCGAATGGCGGTAACGGCGGCGTCGAGCGCGTTCCCTTTTACGAAGGGAAACAGCGTGGATTGATCTTCAAATTTGCCGGGGCCAATGTTGCGCAAGAGTCTGGGGTCTGGCCCGAATAGAAGCAAGTCAAGGTCGGTATCGTGATCGAAATCCAGCCAAACAGCCTTGGTAATTCCTGCGCTCGCGGTTAGATCCGCAGCCTTCGAAAATTTGCCTTTATCGTTGTGAAAAAGCTCGACGCTTTTGTTGGTGACTATGCAAAGATCTTGAAGCCCGTCGTTGTCATAATCGCCAACGGCAACGCTAACAATGTCTTTTACATCGGTTAACCCGGCAGCTTTGACTTCTTCTGCGGCGTGCCTGAACAAAGCGATGCGGTCGCGCGACCAGACAATCAAATCCGCTTTGCCGGTGCCCTCGGAGTCGATTGCCAACAAGTGGGCATTCGCCCCCCATCCGGAAGACACAACTTTATCGTCATAGCGCGTGGGTTCACTGGCGGCTGTTGCACGGGGTTCCGGTGGATCATCAAGCTCAACGTAAAAGCACCATTCCATGTCTTCCGGAACAGCCGCGCCTTCGGTGCGCTTTTTAATATCCTCGAAGGCTTGACGTTCTTTAGCGGCTTCGTCGCGTTTCTGTGCCCGTTGGTACAAGCTGAACAACTGGAAGTGCGGTCCAGCGAGATTCGGGTTGAGCCTCTCAGCTTCTTGGAACTCGGGGAGCGCTGCATCGCTGTCGCCCTTTGACCGCAGAACAGAAGCCAAATTATAGTGAGCCACTGCCTCGCCCGGGACGAGTTTGATCATGCCGCGGAACTGCTCGATGGCCTTTTCGTAGTCGCCGGCGTGCTTGTAGGCGATACCCAGGTTAAACCAGGTGTGCGGATTTGAGGGGTCTAGTTGCTGGGCTTTCACTAATTCGGCAACGCCCGCGTCTGTCTGGCCAGCCCGCAAAAGGCTCAAGCCGTAGTTGATCCGATCGCGCACAGAGTTACTGAGCTTCAGAGCTTCTTGCAGCTCAGTTACCGCTTGGACGTGGGTGTCTGGATTCTCGTAGAAGGCCTTGCCAAGGTTGCGGTGCTCCCACAAGCGATCTTCCGCAGGTGGCACATCCGCGGCCGTCAGAAACAGCACGCCTAAAACGAGGGCTGTGCCCATAACGCGAGATTTTGTCATTCGACCCGATGAATTAATACAGTTTAAAGGAAACATGGTTCGTGCACATCAATCTTTAGTTTGAGACATGCCGGGCGTGGAAAATGAAACGGTAGTTCAATCAACATAATGACTCAACTTTTTTCTCTCATACTGCCCGCGAGAGTCGACAATACCGTTCGGGGAAGTCGTCTGCCGGTTTACTTGTTTATGTTTCTGGCGATTCTGAGTACGGTTCGCAGTTGCATTCATCTTTTGGCGCCCGATGGCGGCGCGGGCACCATCGCTGGCATGGATCTCTCAATTGCAGGGGCAAGTGGGATTATTTTTGCGTTTGCCCTTTGGGGAAGTTCGCAGCTTATTTACGCCTTCATACAACTAACAGTTGCCTTTCGCTATCGTTCGCTGGTGCCGGCGATGTACTTGTTGTTGATCGTCGAAGCACTACTGCGTATGTTAGTCGGCCACATGAAGCCAGTTGCCTTCGCGCATACGCCGCCTGGCGCTTATGCCAACTATTTCACCCTACCTTTATCATTGTTGATGCTCGCGCTTTCCGTTTGGCCTACATCCCACGATGAAAGGTCTCCGACGGGAGCCAGAGATACACTGGGTCAGTGAGCATCCGCTCACAGAGGTGACGAAGTTTATGGCCTTTCTCAAGGAATTTCGGTGCGAGATTTGCGGAACTGTGAGTAGCAATCCGGTTCACTGGTTTGTGATCCAATGCAGTAATTCGCAACTCACTGTTTTGCAGTGGAACCTGGAGAACGCGAATGCGCCGGGTGCACGGCATTACTGCGGAGAAGGGCATGCGCAGGTCTACATTAGTCGCTGGTTTAAAGCAGCTTGTACACCGCCGCTGCCAGACTTCAAGACGTTGGGCGCTTCAGGCAAGACCTAATTGTCATCCTGGATCTGGCCCTACGCAGATGATCCTATCTGACTTACTCAAAGCGACCTTCCTGGTCGTCAGCGCTCTTTTTCCGATTGTGAACCCGCTGGGAGGAAGTCCTATCTTTCTTTCCACGACAAGCGACTATGACATGTCCGAGCGTCACTCACTATCGCGACTTATTGGCATGAATAGTTTTTTCCTATTGATTGGTTCCTATTTGATCGGTACGCATATTCTCGCCTTCTTCGGTATTTCTTTGCCAGTTGTCCAAGTGGGCGGAGGGCTGGTGGTAATCTCAACGGGGTGGTCGATTCTGCAGCGTGGCGCCGACGAGGAGCGCAAAGACGTACACAGGCAAGTTCAACCTTCGGACCACCGACGCGAGGCATTTTATCCTTTGACCCTGCCTCTTACGGTGGGTCCTGGCTCCATCTCGGTTGCGATCACATTAGGGGCGAATGCCCCACACGGCTATCCCGATAATCTTGCGGCCATTGTAGGTACACTGATCGGATCGGCCTTAATTGGATTAAGCGTCTTCCTTTGCTACCGATTCGCCGACCGTCTCGCGCGGATTATTGGGCCCACGGGAATGACGGTTATAGTGCGGTTATCGTCGTTTCTGTTGCTCTGCATTGGTGTGCAGATCATGTGGAACGGCCTGCGGGCGCTTCTTTCTTCGGTGCCATTTATCGTTCGTTGAAGGATCTGATGCCTGGAGGGAGGCGCGGCATTTGATACAGGTAGGATCGATGCTAGACGACTTCTTGCGAAGTTGGATCAATGCGCGCGAACTCTATTTAGCCGAGCGCGATAGCATCCGCGTATGCCCGTTCGATTGGGGTCTGGAGGCATTAGCGGAAGTGCCTGGGTTCGAGCCAAGCAGCGATGCCTCGGAGTTGGAGACCTTACGCAGAGCCAATCAGTGGTGGCTGCGAAACCGAGCGGCCTTCTTTGCGTACCATCCTCCAAGTGAATTTCAACTGAACGGGCGCCATCTCCAGTTTCCTTCGGCGGTGAAGAGCCTCTATCGCGAAAACGAGATTGTGGATGCGGATTACTTTCCGTGCAACCATGCCAATGGTCGCGCAGTGCTGGTCTTGCCGCACTGGAATGCTGAGCCCAAGGGCTACGCTGGCTTTTGCCGCTTTCTGAATTGGCTTGGCTTTTCGGCCCTGCTGCTGACCTTGCCATACCATGGCAATCGGAGGCCGCGAGAGTGCGCCGGCGCCGAGTATTCTGTCTCTCCTAATATCGGTCGGACGATCGCGTGCGCCCGCCAAGGGATCATCGACACGCTGTGTTGTCTGGATTGGTTGACGAGCCAGGGCCACAGGGAGGTCGCCATTGTAGGAAGCAGTTTGGGTTTCGGTCACGCGTTCGTGGCAAGTTCACTCGACCAACGGTTGCGGGTGAATGTATTTAATCACTGCTGTTCAACCGTATCGGATGTTCTATGGGCTGGGATGCCACAGTTCCGAGCGGCTTTGGAAGGGAACGTCTCGCAGCATGAATTACGAGAGTGTTGGAACGTCATTAACCCAATCTCTTACGCGGATTTGTTCGGGCGCTTTCCAAAGAAATCGTTGCTGCTTTTAGCGCGCTATGACACAATTTTCGCGCGCGATTATGTTGAGGAAGTGATCGAGCCATTGCAGGCGATGGGCCTGGACCATCAGGTGGTGGAGTTGCCATGCGGGCACCGGACCATAGGAGACGCACCTTATCTGGCCTTGAGCGCCTACCATGTTGGCAGGTTTCTGAAAAAGAGTTTGCGCTGAGAGGCATAACTCGCCCGCTAAAAGCGTTTGGTGTGCATGCTATTTCGTGTTACGATTTCCCATAATCTATGCTCCGAACCGGCATCCTGCGCCAGATCGTTTGGGTCGCGCTGTCACTTGCTCCATTCACGCAGGCCCAAGTCTCCGAGAAACAAGCGGAGGTCGACCATATCTTCTCGTCCTTTAATACACACACGCCTGGTTGTGCAGTTGGAGTGGCGCAGGGAGGGAAAGTGGTTTTGCGAGCCGGTTATGGTATGGCTGACCTTGAGCGCAATGTCCCAATCACGCCAGACACCATCTTTGAGAGCGGCTCGGTAGCCAAGCAGTTTACCGCGGCAACGGTGATGCTGCTCGCCAAACAAGGCAAGATCTCACTTGACGACCCCATGCGCAAATATCTGCCAGAGCTGGCCGATTATGGAGCGCCGCTCACCATTCGCCACGTCTTAAGCCATATCAGCGGGTTGCGTGAATGGCGGCCCATCGCAACGTTCGGTGGCAGGCCGGAGGATTCATATGTGTATACGAACCAGGATATTCTGCAGATGGCCTCGCGACAGCGCGCGCTCAACTTCGACCCAGGTACAACCTACACTTACTCAAACACGGGCTTCAACCTCTTCCCAATCTTGATAGAGCGGGTGCTTGGCAACGGCAACACCTTCGAGGCCTTCACTGCTGAAATGATTTTTTCACCGCTTGACATGGAACACACTCGTTGGCGAAACGACTTTCGCGCCATCATACCCAATCGAGCTCTCGCCTACGGACATCCAGAAGGCGGTTCCGGTTGGACGCAAGAGACGCCGATTGAGAACCTGATCGGCGCCGGCGGCTTGCTGACCACGGTGGGAGATCTGCTGCTTTGGAATGAGAATTTCACACATGCCAGGGTCGGTGGTCCCGAGTTTGTGAAGGCGCAACAAACCCCGGCCATTCTCAGCAATGGGCGATCTATTCCCTATGCAGCGGGACTCATGATTGGCACCGTGAACGGTCTGCGGGAGGTCTCGCACTCGGGCGCTACCGGTGGCTATCGAACCTGGCTGGGCCGCTACCCTGATCAGTCGGTTTCAGTCGCGGTGATGTGCAATTCCGCTGCGGCAAATCCATCGAAATTGGGCCGGGAGACCGCGAGTCTGTGGACCGGAGCATCTACAAAAAAAGCGCCGATCACGGCTTACAAGGCTGATCCCGCAAAGCTGGCAGCCCTCGCGGGCATGTACCGGAAGCTGCATGACAATACCGTGATGCGGATCAAGTGGCACGACGGCAAGCTGAGTGCCGAGCCTGGCAACGTAGAGCTGACGCCAGCAGCTGCAGACCGATTCATCGCTGGTTCAACGACCGCCGAACTTCAATTCGCCGACGGGCCTCCGATTCATTTGAAAATGATCACGCCTATGGATGAGATCAGTTATGAGCGAGTGGAAGCTGTTGAGCCCACGCCACGAGACTTGGCGGCGCTCATTGGCGAATACGAGAGCCGCGAGACCGGAACGACCTTGAAGCTTGCTCCCGGAAACAAGCCAGGTGAAATGACTTATCGAATCGGCACGAACGCGCCAGTCGTTTTGCGGCCTACGTTTCGAGATGCCTTTGAAACGCCGAGCGGCTCTTCGATTTATTTCATTCGTGATTCGTCGGGCAGAGTAGTAGCGTTGAGCGCGGGCGAAGACAGGGTGTGGGATCTGCGGTTCAAACGCATCTACTAAATCCCTTAAGCGTGAAAAGGCTGGAAGATTGGGGAGACCAGCTGCTCAATCTGCGGCACAATCCGTTCGGCTGGGCATCTATCCGGGGTCTGAAGCCATTCCTTGGCCGCTCCGTAGATGGCCCAACTAGCGGTTGAGGCAACCAACTCCGCAGAGAATTCTCCTCCCGCCTTATGGCCCTGCAAGCCCTCTATGATCATCTTGCGCACTACTGAAATAACGGCCGACTCCATGTAACTCTCCAAATGCCGCCGACTTTCGCAGTTGTTTCCCGGAGCACTTGCTAAGTAGTCGCAAACACCTTGCACTATGGCTTTCAACGCGCCTTCGCAGGTGTCAAACTTCACGCCGCGCCTTAACAGAAGATCGTTGAATCTGGCACCCACCATGCATTCCAACAACGCTAGTTTGTCCGGGTAGTGATCATAGAACGTTGCCCGGTGCAAGCCGGCCGCATCCACAATTTCCTGCACGGAAATCTTGTCAAAGTCTTTGTCGGGCAATAGCTTAGCTAACCCATCGTGAAGCATTTGGCGGGTTCGGCGTACCCGGGGGTCGGTAGTTGCTGCCGAGTCCAACATACTTCCAGAATAAATCAGATCGTGACCCGGCTGAGGTAGAAAAGCGACATTTGTCGTTTAAATTTGAATCGACATATGTCGTTTAGTCGTCAAACGTCGTAGAGGGTGCAGCTTAGCTCTGGATACGGCTCACCCCGAGTCACGAACAAATAGAAAGGACAACTCACTTTATGAAAATTGTGTCTCTCATTGCCCGTTTGCTGCTGGGCGTCACTTTCCTAATTTTCGGACTGAATGGCTTTTTGCATTTCATTCCGATGCAACTGCCCACAGGTCTAGCGGGCCAATTTCTGATAGCGCTCTCGGCTTCGCACTACATGGCGGTGGTGTATCTTTTCCAACTGATTCCGGCAATCCTGTTGCTTATCAACCGTTATGTTCCGCTGGCGCTCGTTTTGCTCGCGCCAGTGATCGTCAACATTCTGCTGTTCCATGTTTTTATGTCGCCTGCTGGACTCCCGCTCATCATCTTGGTCAGCGTCTTTTGGATTCTTACGGCTATGAGCGTCCGTCCGGTCTTTGCTGGCCTGCTACGGCAAGAGGTTACCGTCGGTTAAATCAGACGGAATTGTAAGCGAGCGCTCTTATCCGCCTAGCGGCGCGTAAAGGAATCCACGTTGGCAGCAGCTACAACGTAAGCGTAGCGACTCACACACTGGCGAATCATTTCCTCGAATCGAATACGGGCGACCTCCTGACCTCCTTGTAGGCAAGGATTTGCCGCGCCCCTATCGGTTCATCCCAGACGGCCACCTTATCACTAAATACGCGCGGCTTGGCCGGGCTAGGCTGGTTAACGACATGGATCATCGATCTCTTATCGAACGCGCGCCAAACACTCGAAATCTGCGGGTATCGCTAACAACTGCCACGGTCGGTCTTTTTCTGACCGCTGGTCTGTGCGCCCAAACCTACCTTCACGCGCCGGCCGTGGAAACTTATGCTACCCAAGATCCGGCGGGAGTCACAATTCTCCCGAATGGCCGCAAGCTGCAGCCGGCTGGTACGAACTTTCCACTTGCCCGCTTCCCTTATGGCCTCACCTTGACCCGCGACGGAAGCCAGCTCTTTGTGGCCAGTGATGGCGTCGGGCAGATTCTGACGCAATGGCAAACTGGATCACCCATCATTGTTGAATTGAAGCCGCCGCCTCCCCCTGAAAAACAGAAATATCATCTGAACGCAGGCGGAGCGGATTTCTCTCCCGACGGCAGCCTGCTTTACTGGAGCAGCGGCGAGACGGGCACGATCTTTGTCTTCGACACGCGCACAGCCCAGTTGCGGGCTCAAATTTCGCTCAACGGTGAAGTTGCTGGGAAGAAGTTTGAAGATAGTTATGCTGCCGACATCAAGATCTCCGAAGACGGGCGGTACCTCTACTGTGCTGACGTTGCGAACTTCCGTCTGGCCGTCATCGACACTCAGCAGCGGCGAGTCGTTGGGTCAGCGCCGGTTGGGCGCTACCCCTATACACTCGCTATTTCGGGACAGCGAGTCTTCGTGGCCAACATCGGCCTGTTCGAATACAGCGCCGTGGCACCGCCAACTGACGGTAAGTCCGATCCACGTGGGCTAACCCGGCCACCCTTCGGTTATCCGAGTAGAGCTGCTCGTGAGGGAGTTACGTTCGAGGGCCGGGAGATCCCCGGCCTCGGAGATGACAATGGACCCCAATCCTTCTCTGTGACGGCGGTCGACATTGCAAACCCGCAAGCGCCCAAAGTGGTGAGTTCCTGGAAGACTGGCCTACTCATCCGCGCGGCGTCAGATAACGGCACTGCCGTTGGCGGCAGCGCTCCAAATTACTTGACAGTGGCTGCAGACAGTCTGTTCGTCTCAAACGGAAATAACGACATGATTGAGCGTTACAACCTTTCCACCGGAAAGCTTCAAGCGAAACGACGCATTGTCCCTTCGCCATTGGTTTCAGGCCTGCGAGGTGTTGGGCCCTCTGGTATGGTGGCTTCGCCGGATGGCGACAAGCTTTACGTTGCCGAGAGCGGTATCAATGCGATCGCTGTTCTAGAGGCCCATACTCTTCAAGTGCTGGGGCACATCCCGACAGCTTGGTACCCTTACCGCCTCGCGATCTCGCCCGATGGCCGCCGACTCGCCTGCATTAGCTTTAAAGGTTTTGGCAATGGACCGAAGACTTGCAAGGAGACCCCGAAGAACCCATGTGCCGATATGCCCAAAGGCGAGTTTCAGGGAATGCGTGGCGTGATCACAATTCTGGACAATCCCTCCTCCGGAGAGCTCTCGGAGATGACAAAGCGGGTTCTCGAAAACAATGGAATTGTGAACCGAAGCGCGGATCGCGCAGCCATGTCTTCCCCTCTCATCCCAGCGGTTCCAGGTCGAGCATCGCAGGAAATCAAGTACGTTGTCTTTATCACCAAAGAAAATCATACTTACGATACGATCTTCGATCACATCCCAGGAGCCCGCGACGAGCCTTCGCTCTTGCGTTGGGGTCTGCATCAAACAATCAAGGAAGACGGCCAACCCACTCTGGAGGACGCGGGCGTGATGGTCAATCACAACTCCCTAGCTCGATCGTTTACAGTGAGCGACAACTTCTACATGGAGCCCGAAGCTTCGGGGGTAGGTCATCGTTGGCTTGTGGGTGTGCAACCGAACAATCTCATGCAGATGACCTATTCGGTCGGTTGGGAATTCAAAAAGGACAGCACTGCACCGGGCCGTCGTTACTCCATGGGCTCGAACGGTTCTCTTATTCCGGAAGACTATCCGGAGGCCGGATCGATGTGGGAACATCTCGCCCGCAATCGCATCCGTTTTCGAAACTACGGCGAGGGGTTCGAGTTTCCTGGAGTTTCAGAGGACGAAGACGAGCATCCCACCGGAGCGCGCGAGGTGGTCAATATTCCTATGCCAAAGGTGCTGTTTGACAACACCGATTTTGGCTTTCCCATTTTCAACATGAATATTCCCGATCAATATCGCGCCCACTGGTTCATGCAGGATGTGGAAAAGGAGTTTCTCCGAGGAGGGAAAAAGTTTCCGTCGTTCGTCAATATCGCTATCTGCAATGACCACGGCGCATCTCCCAAGCCAGAGAAGGGTTATCCCTACGTTGCCTCTTGGATGGCTGACAACGACCTCGCGTTGGGGCGAATAGTCGAGTTCCTCTCCCACACTCCCTATTGGAAAAATATGGCAATCTTTGTGACTCAGGACGATGCGGGAGGTGAGCCAGATCATGTCGATGCTCAGAGGAGTGTATTGTTGCTGATCAGTCCGTGGGCGAAACGCGGGTATGTGTCGCACAGGCACACAACCATCCTCAGCATGCATCGCACCCTATACGAGATATTCGGCCTCCCACCCCTGAACATGTTCGATGCGCTGGCCAACGACTTCTCGGACTGTTTCACCACCAATCCCGACTTTCGGCCCTATACGGTTGTTCCGGTGGACCCTCGCATCTTCGACCCGGAGAAGGCTAAAGATCCCAAAGACCCGGATTATGGCCAAGCTCGCAAGCAGTCTTCCATCCCGATGGATGATGCTGCGGAGGTGGAGAAGATCCTAAGGATGGGGGCACAGGAAGTTTCGCCTCGCCACTGAATTGTCATTCTTCTTGCTGCCATCTGTACTGCAATAATCATCAATGGCACGATGCCACTGACAATCAGCAAATCCCGGATTGAAGCTCTGAGCGATGGCGTTTTCTCGATCGCGATGACGTTGCTTGTGCTGAAGCTGGATGTGCCGGCGGTTATGCATCACCACGCTTCCGACGAATCAATGGTCGACGAGTTATTCGCTATGACTCCGGCTTTGGTGACCTACATTGTTACCTTCTTGATTGCTGGCGGCTTTTGGTTCCTGCATCAATTCACGTTTCATTTCATCCGTCACGTTGACGCGTTTCTGGTGTGGGTCAACTTGATGTTTCTGATGCTGGTGTCGCTGCTTCCTTTCTCCGCCGGATTGATGGATCATTTGGTGGTGCATCCGATTTCCCAGGTTTTTTACTTCGGCAACGAACTGGCGATCGCCTGTCTGCTGAATGTTCACTGGCTGTATGCCAGGCACAAAGGGTTGACCGGTAGCAGCGAACCGAAAGCGATGTTCTATGTCAACTGTCGAGTGGTGGGAACAGCGGCGGTTTTTGCGGCATGCCTAGTGGCGGGATTTTTCGCCCCTGCGTACAGTTGGGTGCCGCTCCCCATTTTCTTGTTCGCGGCCGTGATCACAGAATTGTTCATCGGACGGACCTGACCTAATGCGGCCCCGGTACCAGAATGCCCGCAGTCATCGCCAAAGAAAGGCGTTTCCCTTAACTTCTGTACAATACAGTTTAAATGCAAATAAGACGAATTCTGTCGGGAAATACCACTCCGAAATTATCTATAACTGCCTTGTTGTTGACTGTGGTTCCCCTGATGGCCCAGGTAAATGCGGGTGAACAGAAGCCCGAACCGAGTTTGCCCTTCAACATGACCACGGTCGCCACTTTTGAATTGCCCTGGCGTATAGCGTTCCTGCCAGATGGCCGCATGTTGATCACTGAGAAAGTTGGGCCGGTGTGGCTCGTCTCCCAGCAGGGCGAAAAAATTCCCGTAGCTGGCACGCCTCCAGTTTATTGGGAGGGCCAGAACGGGATGCTGGGTGTCTTCCTCTCGCCTCATTTCGCAACCGACCAGAGCATCTATTTGACCTACTGCGAACCGGGCGACTACGGCTGTGGTTTGGTGTTGGCCCGCGCCAAACTTCACACTACTGCGAATTCAGCTCGACTCGGAGACCTAACCGTTTTGTGGCGCCAGTTGCCTAAGGGTAAAGGCGGCCAGGAGGGTGCGCAAATCGCTTTCTCGCCCGACGGCCAGTCTCTGTTCCTTACTGTTGGCGACCGCCAGCGCATGACACCAGCCCAAGATCCGGACCAGCCCGAAGGCAAGGTCCTGCACCTTACGCTCGACGGCAAACCAGCCCCAGGGAATCCCAACTTCGGTAAGACTGGCGCTGCAACTATTCCTTTGATCGATCCGCCCAGCGATACCGAGGCCGCTAAGACCGCAAAAGTGGTGAGCACCTATACCTTTACAGGCCCCAACATGACGCCTGCTGAAACTTGGGCCAGCGGCATACGCACACCCTACGGACTCGCGTTTTCTCCCAGCGGCGAGTTGTGGGAGGTCGAGCATGGTCCGCGCGGCGGCGATGAACTCAACCTCATCGAGCCGGGCAAGAACTACGGTTGGCCGCTTGTTTCCTATGGGAAGAACTATAACGGTGTGCCCATTCCAAATCCCGACACCCGGCTTGACTTGACGAAGCCAGTCATCTATTGGGTACCCGTGATTGCGCCTGGCAATCTCATGTTCTACAGCGGCGCTCAGGCCTTCCCGCAATGGAATGGTTCCGGCTTCATCAGTGGCCTCTCGTCGAAGTCGCTCAACCGTATCATTTTTGATGGACATGGCGGCGCCAAGACCGCCGAGCGCTGGGACGTCGGCCACCGCATTCGCGATGTGGAAGAGGGGCCAGATGGCTCGTTATGGATGCTAGAAGACGCTAATCCAGGCGCACTGATCCATGTAACTCCCAAGTGATCGATCAGTTCACTTCACATCCGTTCTGGGAGAAAGTACGGTGTCTATCTCATGCAGTCTTTGCGCCGGGTAACTTTCTAATTCGAGACTAATGCGAGTTCCACCCGCCGCCTAACGCCTTATAAAGCGAAATCAGTGACGTCAGTGTTGCTGTGTCGCTCACTGCCAGATCATCTTCAATGGTCAACTGTTGCCGTTGTGCATCCAGCACGCTCAGAAAGTCGGCGAGCCCACTCAGATAAAGGTCACGAGCTAGGGTGGTGGCCTCCTGGCTCGCATGCACCGACGCATCGAGTCTTTCGTGCCGTTCGCGTTCGTGATGGTAAGCGGCCAACGAGTCTTCCGTCTCCTGCAGGCTTTTCAATACAATGCTCTGATAACTCGTCAGCGATTGCTCAAATCGCGACTTCTGAACGGCGAGGTTCGCTCTTAATCGCCCTCCTGTGAAAATCGGTAACTCGAGCCCAGGTCCAATCGAGAAGAAATTGCCAGCACCGAGCGTAAGTCCCGATATATTCGTCGACTGCCGTCCGGCCGCACCCGTCAGCGTGATCTTCGGAAAGAAGTCCGCCTTCGCCACTCCAACTCTCGCCGTAGCGGCCGCAATTTCCGCTTCCGCTTGCCGGATGTCAGGTCTCCGCTTCAATAAATCGGCAGGCAGCCCGGCGGGCACCTCTGGTGGTGCGGCTGGAATGGCCTTCGTCTCAGACAGCTCGTTTTCAAGCGCTGCGGGCGGCTTTGCCAGCAAGATACTAAGCGCGTGAATGTCCTGCAAGATATTGAATTGGAGTTGCGGAACCACCGCTTTCGATTCTTCGAGTTGAGCACGCTGGCGCTCCACGTCTAGGCGATTGCCCAACCCGGCATCAGCACGCACTTCGGTTAAATGCAGCGAATCTTCCTGGAGTTTGATATTGTCCTCCGTTAGTTGCAAGCGCCGTTGCGCACCTCTCAGCTCAATGTAATTGCGCCCCACCTCAGCCAGCAACGACACTAATACATCATTCCTCGCCTCACTGCTAGCTCGCACTTCAGCCGTCGCCGCCTGCAAGGCCTTGCGCTTACCTCCGAAAAAATCTATCTCCCAGGAAGCGTCAAATCCTCCCTGAAACACACCCGTTTCAAAGGCTGAGATAAGGCCCGGCGATCCGCCATTGCCGTTCACATGGATCACTCCTTGGTTGAAGCCGCCGCGAATGCGTTGCACCGAATCGTTGTTGCTCAAACTGGGTAACAAATCCGCTCGGCTGACCATCCTAGCTGCCCTTGCCTCTAACACCCGCTCGGAGGCAAGCTTTAAATCGAGATTGGAATCATAAGCCCGCTGTATCAAGCTGTTCAGCGTGGCGTCGCCCAACGAGGTCCACCACGTCGCCAACGCCGCTTCGTTCGCCCCACGCCTATCCTGAGCGCTCTGTGAGAATGCGCTGGGGAGATCCATCTTGGGTATGGAATCAGCCTGCAACATCACCGCAGCTAGCAAACCAATTAAAGCGCGGCTCACTTGTCGCCTCGCTTGTCTTCAATAAACACGTCGAGCTGTTCGCCTGGCCGGACCTGCGTTTCTCCATCGATCTGGAAAAGCACCTGCATCACACGGGTATCGACACGCTCTGTGCTGTCGCCGGTCAAGCTTTTCTTGGGAATCAGATAAGGTTCCACTCGCACGAAACGCAACGGCAGCTTGATGCTCGATCGCCCCCGCGGAGATCCTGTTGCTTCGGCGCCCGACTGCACTCGCCCGGCATCTTCTTCGTCAATATCGGCGCGGACGTTCAAGTGGCTGGTGTCACCCATCAAGATGAGTGGCTGCGTCAATTGCCCGGCCGTTGCATACTCGCCGGGATGCACTTTACATTGCAAGATCTCTCCATCAATCGGCGCAACTACCTTCAGCCGGTCGATATCCGTTTGAACCCGAGCTGCCTGGCGCTCCGCTTCGGCCACTTCGGCCCGGGCCACGTCGATATCAGGTTTCCAGGCTCCCGCCTTCAATAAGGTCAAGTCTGCTTTTGCTTGTTCGAAATGTGCCTGTGCCGCAGTGACTGCCAGGCGTCTCCGAAGCAGATCCTCTTCGCGAATGGCGCGCTTGTCTTTAACTCGTTCCATTAGATCCAACTGAACCTTCGCGTCCTTCAGTTGCTCTTCCGCCTCTTGCATCTTCGCCTCTGCGGGTGGGATCTCTTCTGGCCGAGGCGAATCCAAAAGCTTTTGCAGTCTAGCCTTGGCGACATTCAGCGAGCTTTGCCGCAGCTCTAGTTCTGACTTTAAGTCACGGCTGTCCAACACAAACAATCGGTCGCCTTTTTTCACCCGATCACCAGCCTTGACATCCAACTCCATCACCAGGCCTGCCACCGGTACACTGATGGCAATATTTTCCGATTGTGCCTCCACCAGCCCCACCGCTCCCACTGAGCGTGCATAACTCGATGTTGGTGGCGCAATCGGCGGATTTACGCGCGCCTTAACCGGCCGCATTCGAATCATAGACACGATTGCGAACAACAAAACCACACCTGCTATCAAAGGTAGTCCTTTTTTAAACATCCGCTATTTCCTCTCCGTCTTAACAATGCATCCGTCGTCCATGTACGCAATCCGGTCTCCGAATTCAAAGACACGACTGTCGTGAGTCACCACAATTACCGCCCGGTCAGAACGCACCGCTACTCGCTTCAGTAAATCCATCACGTTGTGGCCGGTTTCATGGTCCAGCGCCGCCGTTGGCTCGTCGCACACAATCAAGCGCGGTGCATGAACCAGTGCCCGCGCTAAAGCAACTCGTTGCTGTTGGCCGCCGGAAAGCTGCGATGGCAGAGCTTTCAATCGGCCCGATAAGCCCAATTCGCTCAATACCTCGCTTGCAGACGCCACCGCTTGCTTGCGAGAGACTCCAGCCGCCAACAAGGGCACGGCGGCGTTTTCCGCAGCCGTCAAGGAAGGCAACAGGTTATATTGTTGAAACACGAAGCCCAAGTTTTTCCGCCGGAATTCAACGCTCGCTCCGCCTTGCAGCGCACCCATGTCTTGGTTCAGTACGCTGATATCTCCCTTGGTCGGATTCAGCAGGCCCGCTATCACAGAAAGCAGCGTGGTCTTGCCACATCCGCTCGGGCCAACCAACAATGTCATCTCGCCGAACGGCACTTCAAAATTCACGCCACGCAAAACGAGCGTTCGATTGTCCGCCGTACCGAACTCTTTTGTCACGCCCTTACACACAACGGCGCTGGTTGCTATCGCCTGATCTATGGTTGTCGGCATCTTATTAACCTCGAAACACCACTGCCGGCTCCAGCACGAGCACTCTTCGAATACTGATCAGGCTAGCCATAAAAACAATCAGAAAAATAATCGCGGCGGTGCCTATGGCAATCTCTGGATACAAGTAGAAGCCGCGCAAATCGAGATTGTCTTTTGTCACTTCAAAGAAGGTGGCTGTCATCCCAATCCCGAGCGAGTAGCCAACGCTGGCAACCATCAAAGCCTGCAGTGTGATCATTCCCACCAGGCGAGTATTCTTGACACCTATCGCCTTCAGCGCGCCGAACTGTTTCAAGTTTTCAATCGTGAATATGTAAAAGGTTTGGCCTGCAACCACCGTTCCCACCACCAACGCAATGGAAATGGTAATTCCAAAATTGATGGGGATGCCGGTGTGATGTATGTAATACCAGATGGTCTGCCAGCTGAAATCTTTTCGAGTGATTGCCCGCAGGCCTGTTGCCGCTCGTATGGATTTACAAAGGTCGAATTCCGAAACGCCGGGTTCAGGTTGAGCCAGCACGAACGACAACAAATTTCGCTCTTGCCCCACGTACTTGATGGCACTCTTGTAGCGCGCATACAGCACCGGAAAGTTTTGAAACGGCGCTGATGAATTGAAAATGCCGACGATCTTTACGCGATGGTCGTTCATTTCCAGCGTTCGTCCCAGACGGTATGGCTCATGCGGGAAGAAGAACTCGTACCCAACTCGGTCGATTAAAACAGCATCTGGTTGCCGAAGATCCTCGTAGCTCCCCAAAACCATTGAGCGCGGCGAACCCACCAGCGTGGCATCGTCCACACCCAACATAATCACCACTCGAAAGTTCCCGTCAGCCGCTTTAGCGCGCGGCTGCCCTTTGAAAATTGGCACCGCCCATTTAACGCCTCTCACGCCACGCACCCGGTACACGCTATCGTCCGGCAACGCCTTTACTTCGTCGAAGTATTGAGTGTAGGGGTCCATTACCCATATCGCCGCATCCTGCACGTCACTAATCTGGCTAGCAGTACGCGCCATCAGACCGGAGAAGATCGCACTCTGTTGCGACATCAGGAATGTCGAAAAGGCCACGGCGAAAATTAGTCCCAGATATTTGGCCCGGTCAGCCGTCAACATTTGCAGTGCCACAAAATTCATTTGCCGCTCCCAATTCTTAGACTGAACACTGTTCAGTCTAGATGCAGAAAAGTTCACATTCAGGTACGGCGAATTCCAGTCACGAGTACGTCGATATGGCGCTCCGCCAATCTGGTTTGTTCTAGGAACGGAAATTCTGAATGGGTGATCTGCAGCGACACTAGGCCATGTAGAGAAGTCCAGATCACCTGGCTTACTTCATCCACGTTCGTCAGGCGCAGATAACCTTCGTCAATGCAGCGTACAACCATTCGCCGCAAGTTGCCGAAACATTCAATGCCCGCTTGCAATATGGCTGGTTGATGCCCGCTTTTTGGCGTAACAAACGTGACTATGTAATGGCTGGGGTGCTCTAATGCGAACGCTATGTAACAGCGGCAACCGCGCTTAAGGCACTCAACCGGGTCGTCATTGTCTTCGGCGATTGCCACTAAACGGGTGGTCAGTTTGTGAAAGGTTTCAGTACAAAGGCTTTCAAAAATCTCGGCTTTATCGGCAAAATGCAAATAGATTGTTCCACTGGCACAGCCAATCTCAGATGCGATCTTACGGATCGTCACCGATTCATAGCCGTTTTGAACGAACAAATTGCGCGCGGTATCTAAGATTTCTTCCCGGCTAAATTCCCTGACCCGCTTGCGCGGACGTTTCAAGCGTGCTTTATTCATCGAGAATGAACTACGTTCATTTTAGTGTAGCCAAGTCGTGTTCAATCCCCCGCCGCCGCAAGGTGTGCTGTCTTGAAGCGCCGCTGTTTACACGCTGCCCGGCAGTGCAGTCGTGGCCGGGGCGAAAAGCCCTGGGCGGATTTGGATCCCGATCGCCGGATTTCACCCGGCCCAGCAGTACAGTGATTTCACCCCCAGCGCCAGCACCCGAGTCTGCAGTCCCCAGTTGAGAAAATCATACCGTTCTTCTCCGCTGCGGTCCACGTTTTGCGGGTCGCAATTCTGCCATGACTCTCCGTGCACTGTTCGATTGTCCTCCGCCCCGGAAAGGACGTTCGTTGAATGGCTTGATAGAATGGCGGCGTTTGGACACGTCGCTTTACAATGGGACGTACCAATCTTGAGTAGTTTCTAAGGAGAACTCAAATATGCACGCGTTCAGATTCATTATTTGTTTTGCAGCCGGCTTTCTTTTTGCTCTCATCCCGTCTATCGCCATAGCCCAGGAGGCGCCAGTCCCCAGTGGCTCTTGGGCCACTAACCCGCCGTCGGAGAAACTTCTGGTCACCGCCAGCGGATGCAGATTCAGTGGTAATAACGGCGTATCCAGTGTCCTCATCGAAGGCGACTGTTCATGGAAGCCTTCCAGTGCTGGCGGCATTTTGACGATTATCAACGTCCATGCCTACAAACCCGCGCCCGTTTACTTTAATGTGATCTGGGTCGATGCCAAGCACATCAAAGTCGAGGGCGACCTCTTTTCCAAGCAAAACTAGGGTCGGAAGGCGCAGACTCCAAACTCCGGGACAGTACACTCAAACACCATATCCCAATCCCATCTGCGCCTTCTCCCCGACCACCAACTTCCGCCGCCGCCCTACCGGCAGTGCCCTCAACCGCCGCCCGCATCTCTGCTCCAATTGCTCTGTAAACTCCGCACCACCCAGCGGCCTTCCTCGCCGGCTCGCCTCCTGCAATCGACGTCCAAACGCCTCTTCGTCGACACTGGTCTCCAGCACCGCGCGCCACCTCAGCCAGTCATACTCCGCTCGCCACGCGGCCATCTCAATCAAGCCGCTTTCCGTCCCACCTGCGCGCCGGGTCCGAGCGCTCGACCACGCAAACTCCTCCGCATGCGCCACCAAGTTCGCCCGCACTGGGTTCCTCTCCACATACGCCATCGCTCGCCACAGGTGCGCGTCCTCCAACGGTGTCGAAAAGTATCGAGCCTGCCACACATGCCCGCATGTCCGATGTTTCAAATTGTAATAGCGCGCATAGTCAGCGCTCGCCCGAGCCATCGCCTGCGCCATCGCGGTCTGACGCTCAGGAACCACAATCAGATGCACATGATTCGGCATGAGGCAGTACGCCCAAACCCGCAGACCTGACCCTTCGCAACTACTGCGGACCAGATCCAAATACAATTGGTAATCCAGGTCTTCAAAGAAGACCTGTCGTTTCCCACTACCCCGTTGGGTCACATGATAAGGAAAACCCTCAACTACAATACGCGCAATTCGCGACATCACAAAGTGAGTCTGCCGAACTCGACCCACTTCTCAATCAATTCCATCTCCCAACTCCCCAACTCCCCAACTCCAACTCCGGGACAGCGCACTCAAACACTAATTTCCACCGGACAACCGATTCATCCACTCCAACAGCAAACCCTCCTCAACTTCCTGGGAGGCTATCTCCGCACCGCTACCCCTCACACACCTAAACCTCCTCGACATCCCATTTCTATGACAAATGGGGGGAACTCCGGGGAACTCCGGGACGGGGGGAACTCCGGGGGAACTCCGGGGGGGGAACTCCGGGACAGCACACTCAAACACCAATTTCCAAGTCGTCTCCCATCTACCCCCGATGGCGCTATGATCATAATTTCCGAGGCATAATGCAGCATAACGTCAGCTGACCTCGCGGTCGAGTTCCATTAGAACCACGCATGAACGCAGGCTTTTTTCTGCCTCTCGCTGGCACCTCCACCATCAAGGAGATCAAAGACAACCCCATCGATGTACGCGCCACCGGCAGGCTTAACAAGCTCTATGTCCAGTTATTTGACGTGCTTTCATCTGGGCCGCTAAATCCGCAATGCACTTGCGGTATTGCTGGATGCTGTCAGCCGAGTAGTGGAGGCGCTTCATTTCTCCTAGAAACCGCTCGGGATAATCGAGCAGTGGATTGCTGTCGGCCACCCGGGTTTCAGCGGCTTTAGCATTAGCTTTCTTGGTTCTCATTGTGAGATGCTCCTGATTCAGTTTCGAAAGAATCGGAACCAGCATCACAACAGCCTTACTTTGGGGATTCCGGATTTGCGCCCACACCGCTCGGGTGCCTTGCACCGTGGGGAAATGTGCGGAATGCATCATCGTTATGGAATGGCCCAATGAGGATCTTTGGTCGGTTTAGTGCTTTGGTTCGCAGCAGCATCATTGGCGGTTGCGGCCGATAACGCCCCTATTTGTGCTGACTTCCGCGCGCAATTGGCTAGAAACCAAAGAACCTTGAATATACGGGCTGCAGGCACAACACCTGTCTTGAGAAAGTGTAAGGTGATTCACATACTGTAGGGCGCAGTTGCCTGCTATTCTGTCTCGGGTATGGCAACCGCTGCTTTGGGCACGTTGAAGGACCAACAACCGCTTCGTTTTCTGTCTCCCTCGCTAAGCGACGAGCAGAGGGTGCGCATCCTGCCGCCCGCGGCGGCGGAGCCTTGGAATTCCTCCATGAGTGAAGAAGGATTGCGGATGATTCTCTCGCCTGTGCAATTGGCGGCGGTGGTGCAGGGCGAGCACTTGGGCGCTCACGAAATCATGACGAACCGCCTGTGGGGCGGCGTGAAACTGCTCGGCGGCGCACTGGAATTCATCGGCGGCGGCGCATTGGTGCTGACGCCCGAACCGACGATGCTTACCAAGGCGGGCGGTTGGGTTTTGCTGGTGCATGGCGCGGATACACTTACCTCCGGGGCGCGCGAGTTGTGGACGGGCGAGGCGGTGAAGACTGTCACGCAGCAGGCGGCTGAGGCGGTCGCGCGGGGGCTTGGGGCGAACGAGCAGAACGCGGAGCGCACAGGCGTCATTATTGATTTTGCGGTACCGCTGGCGGCGGCGAGCCTCACAGCGGCGGCAAGGATTTTGGAAGTGCGGCTGGCCGCATTGCGCTGGCGGAGCACGAGGCCATGGGCGGCCATACAATCCTCAAACATGTTGGGAGAACAGAAGCGCAGTTGCGAGCGCGGTTGATCGCGGAGCCGAATATACCGGCCGCTGGTTCTTTCCCCTCGCTGCGCGTGGCGGAAGGTGTGATTTCCGATGCCGTGAAGGGCAGAGCGCCTGCGATAGAGGCATGGGCGAAAACGGCGGGGCCAAGCAGCAAGTACATCTGGGTTCACTACGCAAGCAAGACCATCGGGTACGGCGTAGTTAGGCAAACAGGTAGGCTGACGGACATGTACAAGTTGAGAATCGTGTTAAGACCGACGTTGGTTCAGGGCAGACTGTACTACATTCTCACGGCCTATCCGATACCGTAAGGAAGGAACGTTTATGCAGTGGAGACGAAATAAAGGGCACGCGGTGGAATACGCCGGGGAAAAAGCTTTCCCTTACCTGTGGGAATTGATGGGCGGCACTTTCCACCAGGATGTGATCATTTATGGCGACACCCTGGAAAAAGTGCTCGCGCATGTAAGGGGCGAAGCGACTGCGGATTTTCTGTCGGGAACGAAAGCCGATATAGACCGCTTTTTGCGGGAGCGTCCCGACGATATGCGGGTTGATGAAGATATGCAAGCCTTCTTCAGCCCAGACGTGCAAGCCGAAGGATGGGCACCGGACATTACCAACTGGAGGCAATGGCTCACGCGCGTGGCGCAACTGCTGGAAGCGCCCCAGGCAGTCCGGCAATAGAACCCCTATGTCTCGCGCGGAATTGGAAATTTTGGGTTTGCCGCATGGCC
>Ga0182012_10001171_pt1 | contig 28985 bp, 25 predicted proteins | sample 612S2SmetaG_FD_120486 | JGI IMG/M metagenome (GOLD analysis project Ga0182012, IMG submission 120486) | Permafrost microbial communities from Stordalen Mire, Sweden - 612S2S metaG | ecosystem: Environmental > Terrestrial > Soil > Wetlands > Permafrost | place: Sweden: Stordalen | collected...
GACCAACGAGACGCTCACCATCAATCCGACACAACCGCAGGTGTTCTTCCAACTGCGTTATCCGTGATGATTTGAACGGGTTGTGGGACCCGTTCGGGTAAAGCGGGGTGCCGGCGAGTGGGTGGCCGGCATCCCGTCATCTGATGACGATGAGAGTTGTCTAGCACCAGATACTTGGTTAAATTATGAGTATGAACATCAAGGTTTGGCCCTTCATCATTCCTTTGGCCCTGAGACTTGCTACCGGGGTATGCGCCGGTGGCATTGGCGACCCCATTCCGGAAACGGCGGTGCCCAAGGTCATCGTTAACACCAGCGCCCAGCCGGTCACGCCGGGGCCGTTTCAGCCCACTTGGGATTCGCTCCAGCATTACCAGACTCCGGACTGGTTTCGCAACGCGAAGTTCGGTCTGTGGGCACACTGGGGGCCGCAATGTGAACCCGAGGACAGCGACTGGTATGCCCGCGACATGTATTCCCAAGGCCACAAGCAGAATGTCTTCCATGTCGCCCATTACGGCCCGCCTTCGCAATTCGGATTTAAGGACGTCATTAACATCTGGAAGGCCCAGAATTTCGATCCCGAAAAACTCGTGGCATTGTACAAACGGGTGGGGGCCCAATATTTCGTGGCCTTGGCCAATCATCACGACAACTTCGATCTGTGGAACAGCAAATATCAGCCGTGGAACAGCGTGAACGTGGGGCCGAAACGCGACCTCATTGGCGCCTGGGCCAGGGCGGCGCACGATCAAGGGCTGCCATTTGGCGTGAGCATACACGCCGCTCATGCTTGGCCTTTTTATGAAATCACCCAGAGTTCGGACAAGACCGGCCCCTATGCCGGGGTGCCTTACGATGGCAAACTGACCAAGGCTGATGGCAAGGGCAAATGGTGGGATGGTCTGGACCCGCAGGATCTTTATGAGCAACGCCATACGCCCGCAGCGACATTTCAAAAACTGGGGGCCATTCACTCCCAGTGGGATTGGAATAACGGGGCGACGCTTCCCGACCAAGCCTACTGCGACAAGTTTTACAACCGTGTGGTGGACTTGATCCATAATTATCAGCCCGATCTAGTTTATTTTGACGATGACGCCCTGCCGCTCTGGCCCGTCAGTGATGCCGGATTGAAGATCGCCTCCGAATTTTACAACTTCAATGAACAGCAGCATGGCGGCCAGCTCAAGTCGGTGATTTTGGGCAAGCAATTGGATGACGCGGAGAAGAAATGCATCGTCTGGGATTTGGAGCGCGGGGCCTCCGATAAGATCGAACCGCTCCCGTGGGAGACGGACACCTGCATTGGCAACTGGCATTATGACCGGGCGTTGTATGACCAGAACCGATACAAAAAAGCCCGGACGGTCATTCTTTTGCTGGCGGATATCGTCAGTAAAAACGGCAATTTGCTGCTCAACATACCTGTGCGGGCCGATGGCACGATTGATGACAAGGAGGAAACTGTTTTACAGGGCATCGCCGCCTGGATGGATATCAACAAGGAGAGCATCATCGGCACCCGGCCGTGGAAAGTTTTCGGCGAAGGGCCCGCCTCCGCCGGGCCGCCCGGAAAGGTGGGCAACTTTAATGAGGGCAAAGGCAAGCCCTTTACCGCGGACGATGTCCGTTTTACCGCCAAGGATGGGGTGCTGTATGCCATCGTGATGGGCGTGCCCAAGAAAGATATTTCGATCACATCCCTCGGCACGGCGGCCAAATTGCTTGACCAGCCCATCGGCGGCATTACCTTGTTGGGGAACCCGGAAAAAGTCCAATGGACCCAAAGTGTTGACGCGCTCACCATCAAAATCCCTAAAAAGATGCCGAGCGACGTTTCCATCGTATTCAAAATTACGCCCTTATGAAAAAGTTGGCTGTGTTGGCCGTCGGGTTGGTGTTGGCAGCGATTTCAGTTCAGGCCAACATCCCCGGTGGTGGCACAGGCACCGGGGCCAATGTCACCGTTACGCAAAGCGGCGGCACGGTTACCATGGGGAATGGCGTCGTTTCCATCGTCATCAACGTCTCCGGCGCCACCGTCACTCAGATCAATTACACCTACAATAACGGCGGGGGCACCCAGACCCGGCAGTTGCTCTCAGGCGGCAAGGATGGCGGGGAATTATACTGGGAGTTCGGCGGCTTCGGCGGCAATCCCTGGGTCTATTCGTTGGTGACCAACACTGGCAGTTATGCGGAGGTGGACATGTATTCCGACTCCGCCTCCAACGGCCTGGTGGACGTCCATTTTTCCATGCTGCGCGGCTCGCCGGGTTTTTATATCACACCCATCTGGAGCCATCGCGCCCAGGATGCCGCCCAAGGCACCGGCGAGGAACGGGACAACATCTACATCGCCCCTTACTTCAACTGGATGAGTGTGAACGAACAGGTGCAGCGCGAAACTGGTGAGAATGCCTCCTACACGCCCTCGGATTATTCGCCCCAGGAAAATTCCCTCTGCACCTCCGGCCCTTTGGAGGGCACCTACGATGACAAATACAAATGGAGCATGGAATTCAGCTCCCAACGTGCCTGGGGTTGGAGCAGCGTGAGCGATGCCTCGTACGGGGTGACCGGAGTAAATGTGGGCATCTGGCATGTCATGGCCAGTTGGGAATTTTACAACGGCGGCCCCATGAAGCCAGATTTAAATGACGCGCCCATGGTCAACATGATCAACGGCGGACATTATTACTTCGGCAACGATAGCGGATTTGCCAATGGCGAAGTCTGGACGCGTGTGTCCGGCCCTTATTTCATATACGTCAATAATGTCGCGAACACGCTGACCGACCCGGTGCAGACATCGCAGGCGCTTTATGCGGATGCCAAGGCCCAGGCGGCCGCCGAAGAGAGCGCCTGGCCTTACAGTTGGATGAACAACACCAATTACGCCTCGGCGGCGCAGCGCGGCACCGTTACCGGGCAGATTGTCATCAATGACCCTTACAATCCGACCGCCTCCGCCTCCAATTTGTGGGTGGGCGTCGAGCAACAACCTGCGGATACCGTCAACAATGTGTACGATTTCCAGTTGTGGATGAAGCCCTATGAGTTCTGGGCGAAGACCGATGCCAACGGCAACTTTGTCATCTCCAATGTCATCGCCGGCAACAACTACACCTTGTACGCCTTCGGCCCGGGCGCGTCCGGGGAGTTTATGTCGCAAAATCAAAACGGGGGCAATCCGGGCATTACCTACAGCCTGCCGTCCTCCCCCTTTGCCGTGGTCGTGACGGGTGGAGCAACCAATAATCTGGGCACCAATGTTTGGACGCCGGCCCGGGTTGGCCCGACCGTCTTCCAAATCGGCTATCCCGACCGTACCGGCGACAAATTCCGGCACGGCGATGACTATTGGGTGGGCGATATCGGGCCAAGTCCGTCCGTGCCCAGTCCCGTCTGGGACAAGTTCTTTGAATTTCCTTTCGACTTCCCCAATGGTTTGAACTATGTCGTCGGCCAGAATCGCTGGAATACCGACTGGAACTACGTCCAATCCGTATATCCGGACAATTCTGGCAACAACACCGTGTCCAGCTCCACCGTCACCTTTAACCTCGCATCCGCCCCGGCCGGCGGCGCCACGGCCTCCGTCCTGATGGGCATCGCCTCCGATGACAACACCCCGATTTATGTAACCGTCAACGGCACCCTGTTGAGCGGCGGTAACACCACCGGTACGCCGACGACTTCCCTGCCCACCACCGGTTGGTATCCCAACAACGATATCAGCGACTCAAATATCCGCGAAGAGAACCGCGGCGGGTATTCCGACGAGCGGCTTACATTTGCGGGCAGCCTCCTTCATGCCGGCAACAACACCATCAACTTCAGTTTTCGCCAGGCCGGCGGCGCCAATTTCACGCACCACTTCATGTATGATTACATCCGGTTGGAGCTGACCGGCTATGTCCCGCCCGCCCCGACGGGCGTGACAGCCTATTCGGGCAATAATTCAGTGCTGTTGAGCTGGCCGGCGGTGGCCGGGGCCACCAGCTATAATATTCTGCGTTCAACCACCAACGGCACCGGCTATGTATCCATCACGAACGGCGTGACCGGCCCGATCTGCGGCAGCGGTCCGGCGAATGACTTGTATGTCGACAACACGGCGGTGAACGGCACAAATTATTACTACGTGGTGCGGTCGGTGAACCCGGTTAATTCCAGCGCCAATTCCCCCTCCAGCGCCGTGGTGATACCATCGGCCGCCATTGCCACCAACGCTCCGGCCGCTCCCACCGGCCTGACAGTCACCAGCACCAACAACGCGGTGACCTTCACGTGGAACGCGGTGACCGGCGCGAATTTTTATACCGTCTACCGCGGCACGGTGGTCAACAAAATTGGTTATATCCCCTTCTACATCGTATTGAGCGATACCGTCACGAATACAACTTACACCGATGCTTCCGGAACTTTGGGCTGCACCTATGGTTACTTTGTGACCGCCACCAGCGCTGCCGGGACGAGCACCAATTCCGTGGTCGTCACCGGCAAGCCTGTGCCGCCCTCCCCGGTCTCGCCTCCGGCCAATGTTCGAATCACCGACAATATCACCAGCACCAATCAGACACCTTCCATTTCCTGGTCGCCGGTGACCGGGGCGGTTGGCTACATACTTTATCGGGCCAACAGCCCCACCGGTCCGTTCAGTTTTCCGGGCAATTACCTCCAGAGCATGACCACCACCACCTACACCGACGGTGCCCTGGCCAACAACACCCTTTATTCGTATATGGTCGTGGCCATGAACGCCGGCGGGGTTACCACCAATTCGGTCGTCGTCAGCACTCCAGCCTTGGCACCGGCGACTTTGTCCGCCAAGTCCGGCAATGCCCGGATCACGCTCACCTGGGCCGCCTCCCTTGGTGCCACCAGCTACACCATCATGAGCGGCACCAGCAGCGGCAACGAGACCGCCACGGTGGGCACCACCACCAACACCTCGTACACCGTCACCAATCTCCTGAACGGCACCAATTATTTTTTCGTGGTCATTGCCGTCGATGCTGGCGGCAACAGCCCGGTCTCACCCGAAGTCAGTGTCATCCCCTTGGGACCGCGCTCGCTCATCTGGCAGGGCGACGGCTGGGCGAACATCTGGGATCTCAGCAACTCTACCAATTGGCAGTATAACGGTGCGGCCACCTTCTTTAATAACGGGGACAGCGTAACGTTTGATGACACCGGTTCCAACAACATCCCGGTCGCGCTGAACGGGCCGTTGCAACCGGCGTTGGTCACCGTCAACGCCGCCGGTAATTACACCCTCAGTGGTCTCGGCTCCCTTACCGGCACCAATTCGTTGATCAAGTCCGGCTCCGGCACGCTTACGCTGGCGACAGCCAATACCTACACCGGCGGTACGTTGCTCAATGCCGGCACCGTGGGCTTCGGCCTGGCCGGCAACAGCAACTTGGTCGCGGCCTTGCAGCCGGTGCTTTGGCTCACCTTCGACCAGGTCGGCGGTGGCGTCGTCACCAATCTCGGCACCGGCGGCGCGGCCATGAACGGCACCTTGGTCGGGGCCAACGTCAGCATCGTCCCCGGCGGACACTCCGGCAACGCCCTCAGCGTCGGCAACGGCTCCTTCAGCACCAGTTATGTGCTGGTTAACAACCCCGTCACCACCCTGAACGGCGCCACGGCCGGATCCAGTTGGACCGTGGGGTTGTGGCTCAAGACCAGCACCTCCGGCGGAGCCTATCTTTATCAGGGGTCCGGCGGCTGGGTCAGTGGGGACACCAGTTTCTTTTTAACTTCCGCGACGCAGAACGGCAGCGGCACCACCTTCCCCGGCGGCCATGTGGGCGGCGTGCGTTGGGGCGGCGGTTGGATGGGCGGCACCATTAACGTCAATGACAACAACTGGCATTTCGTTGCCATCACTGATGCCGCCGGCGTAAAAAATGTTTACGTCGATGGCAATCTCGATACCACTTACTCCGCCAGTCAGATCTGGACCACGGTCAGCGCGGGGAACCAATTGTGGATTGGCGGTTCCGCGGACACGGGCGATGGCAACGCCGCCTTCAACGGCCTGATCGATGAGATATACGTATTTAGCAACGTTCTGAGCCAGGCGCAAATCCTCACCCTCATGGGGCCCGCCACCAATTCTCCCGGCCAGCTCCCGGCAGTCTCGCCCGTGAGCGTGGCCGCGCCGGCCACCTTGGATCTTTCCGGCTACCCCCAGAACATCGCCTCCTTGTCCGACCTCAGTGGCGGCGGCGGACTGGTCACCAACAGTTCCGGCAACAATGTGACTCTGACAATCTCCAATAACGTTCCCGGCACCATCACGTTCAGCGGTGTCATCAATAATGCTGCCGGCCACGCCCTTGGTCTCGTCAAGATCGGCAGTTACACCCAGGTGCTGGCCGGCACGAACAATTATACCGGGCCGACCACCGTCACCGGCGGCAGTCTGCTCGTCAATGGTTCGCTCGGCACCAGCGTGGTGACGATCACCAACAGCACCTTGGGCGGTGCTGGTACCCTCAACGGGGCGACGACCATACAGCCCGGCGGCGTTCTGGCACCCGGTCCCGGCTATGCTTCCCTCACTTTCGGCAACGCCCTGACGCTCAACGGCACTACGCTCCTGAAAATCAGTCATGCGCCACTGACCAACGACCTGGTGACCAAAACCGGTTCGTTGAGCTATGCCGGCAAATTGATCGTGACCAACACGGCCGGCACACTTGCGGCGGGGGACAATTTTAAATTGTTCAGCGCCCCGAATTATACCGGCGCCTTTGCTTCAATGGTCCTCCCGCCGCTGACCGGAAACCTGCTTTGGGACACCAATACCTTGAATGCGTCCGGATCCATTTCCGTCGTGACCCTTTCCTCCCCGGCCATCACCAACATTCTCATGGCCGGCACCAAGCTCGTCCTCAGCGGTGCCGGTGGCGCCGCCGACTGGCCGTTCGTCCTCCTGTCTTCCACCAATCTGCTGGCCGCCCAATGGACGCCCTTGGCCACCAACCAATTTGGGCTCACCGGCGGTTTCGTCTTCACCAACCTCATCAGCCCCAATTCGCCGCCCACTTTTTACCGCCTGCAACTTCAATAACCACCGTTTCGTTTGTGCCACCGCTTGGGAAGTGGGTGACTTTTTCGTCGCGAAATGTTACCGTCTCCCCGTCAGATGAAAAAAACGTTCGACAGCATCGAGTCCGTCATTGCCGACATTCGCCGGGGCAAAATGGTCATCATTGTGGATGACGAGGATCGTGAAAATGAGGGCGACCTCATCATGGCGGCCCAACATATCACCCCGGCCGCCGTCAACTTCATGGCCAAACTCGGCCGCGGCCTGATTTGCGTCCCCACCACCGGCGAACGCCTCGACCAGCTCGGCATCGGCCGCATGGTGAAGGAAAATCGCGAGAGCTTCCGCACCGACTTCCAGGTCAGCGTCGATGCCGCCAAGGGCATCACCAGCGGCATCAGCGCCGCCGACCGCGCCAGGACCATCCAGATTATGGCCGACCCCGCCGCCCGCCCTGCCGACCTCGTCGCCCCTGGCCACGTGTTCCCGTTGAAAGCCCGCCCCGGCGGCGTCCTGCAACGTTCCGGCCATACCGAGGCCACCGTGGATCTGGCCGTCCTCGCCGGCTGCCGCCCTGTCGGCGTCTGCTGCGAGATCATGAATGACGACGGCACGATGTCACGCCTGCCCGAGTTGCTGAAATTCGTCCGCAAATACAAGCTCAAGATCGCCACCGTCACCGCCTTGATCGAATACCGGCGCACCCGCGAGAAACTCGTCGAGCGCGTGGAGATCGTCAAAATGCCGACCGATTACGGCGATTTCAATCTCGCTCTCTACCGTTCCAAGGTGGATGGCCAGCATCATCTCGCCCTCATCCGGGGCGACGTCGCCGGGCGCAAGGACGTGCTCGTGCGTGTCCATAGCGAATGTCTCACCGGTGATGTCTTCGGTTCGCGCCGTTGTGACTGCGGCCCGCAACTGCACCAGGCCATGCGCCAGGTGGCCGAGGCCGGCCATGGCGTGATCGTATACATGCGGCAGGAAGGCCGGGGCATCGGTCTCGCCCCCAAAATCAAGGCCTACAAATTGCAGGAACAAGGCTACGACACCGTTGAGGCCAATGAGAAGCTCGGCTACAGCATGGACCTGCGCGAATACGGTCTCGGCGCCCAGATCCTCGTTGACCTCGGCCTCAAAACCATCCGGCTGCTCACCAACAACCCCAAGAAACTTGTCGGCTTGGAAGGTTACGGCCTGGAAATCGTCCAGCAGGTGCCCATCAAGGTCAGCCCCAATCCGCACAACATCAAATACCTCAAGACCAAGCGCGAAAAAATGGGGCACCTGTTGTGAATCTATGCTGCAACCCAATAAAAAACTAACGACGCGCAAAACCGGCGGCACCTTCGCCATTGTCGCTTCGCGTTACAATGTCCGGTATGTGGACGCCATGCTGCGCGCCGCCCGGACCGAATTGGCCCGCGTCGGCGCCGCCATCCAAGTTGTCCGTGTGCCCGGTGCCTATGAAATCCCCGTCGTGGTCGTCCGGCTCGCCCGCGCCTCCCAACCGCCGCTCGCCGGCATTATTTGTCTAGGGGTCATTCTCCGTGGTGCCACCACCCACGCCCAGCATATTGGCGAAGCCGTGAGCGAGGCGCTCATGCGCATTCAAATCCAATTCGAAGTCCCCGTCATCCACGAGGTCCTCCTCCTCGAAAATGAGGACCAGGCCCGCCAGCGCTGTCTGGACCCCAAATACAATCGCGGCCTCGAAGCCGCCCAAACCGCCCTCGCCATGGCCCGGGTCATGAAATCGCTCAAATAGCCGTGGCCGGCAAATAAGTGTTGACCCGAAATCAGTTTCTGCTAATTTCTGTAAAGACAGAAACATTATGGATCCCGTCATCGAAAAGCTGGTTTTTCATTGGGGTGAAATGGGCGCGCGCTGGGGGGTCAGCCGCATGGTCGCCCAAATCCACGCCCTTTTGTATTTCTCCCCCAAGCCATTGACCGCGGATGAAATGGTGGCGGCTTTGGGCGTGGCGCGCTCCCATGTGAGCAACAGCCTTAAGGAACTGCAGTCCTGGGGCGTGGTCAAGGTGCTGCATGTTCCCGGTGACCGGCGGGAACACTTTCAATCCATCAAGGATGTCTGGCAGCTTTTTGAGATACTGCTCGATGAACGCAAGCGGCGCGAGTTGGACCCGACGCTGAAGCTGCTCCGCGAAACGCAGGCGTTGGTCAATGACGGGGCGCTGGTGGATGACCATACCCGGGCGCGCTTAAAGGACATGCGGGAATTTTTTGAGATGATGGACGGCTGGTTTGGCGAGATCCGCCGGCTGCCGCTGGCGTCCCGGGTCAAGCTGGTTAAGTGGGGTGCAAAGATTGGCGGCTGGCTCAAATAAATTTTTATCACAAATTTTCACAAAATACAGGAAACACAGACATATGGCTGAAAAAACCATTCATGCGGTCACCGGCGCCTTTGGTTATTCCGGCCGTTACATCGCCGCCAGGTTGTTGGAGCAAGGTCGGGAGGTGATTACCTTGACCAATTCCGCCGGTCGGACCAATTCTTTCGCCGGTCAGGTTCGTGTGTTTCCTCTCGCTTTTGCTGAACCGGACAAACTCGTCGCTGCGCTGGCTGGGGTGGATGTCCTCTATAACACCTATTGGGTCCGCTTCAACCACCCCTTATTCAGCCATGAACAGGCGGTGAACAATACGCTGGTGTTGTTTGACGCCGCCCGGCGTGCCGGCGTTCGCCGCGTGGTGCATGTCAGCATCACGAACCCTTCGGTTGATTCGCCCTTGGAATACTTTTCTGGCAAGGCGCGGCTGGAACTCGCTTTGCGGGAGAGCGGGCTTTCTTACGCAATTTTGCGTCCGACCGTTTTGTTCGGACGCGAGGACATCCTGATCAACAATATCGCCTGGGCGCTTCGGAAGTTCCCGTTTTTTGCCATTTTTGGTGATGGTTCATACCGGCTGCAACCGGTACATGTGGATGATCTCGCCGACCTGGCGGTCACGGAAGGGGCGCGGCCGGAAAATGTCACCATCAATGCCATCGGTCCGGAAACCTTCACTTATCGCGAATTGGTTCAAGCCGTGGGTGCCGCGATTGGTCGGCCACGCAAATTGGTCAATGTCTTGCCTGCGGTGGGTTACTGGTTAGGAAAAATACCGGGGTGGTTCATGAATGATGTCTTCATCACCCGGGAGGAAATCCGCGGGCTGATGGCCGGTCTTCTATATGTGAATACCCCGCCCACAGGCCGGACCGCCCTGACGACTTGGATGAGGACCAACGCCCCAGCCTTGGGATTACACTATGCCAGCGAACTTAACCGGCGACGCGACCGGCAGACCTCATACTTTATAAGCGAACCCCATTGACAATACCTGTCTCCATGCGAAGTTGTCGCTGCTGCCGGCCTTGGCCGGCCAAAGATGATTTCATCCCATCTGGAGGTTCTTTGACATATTCCGCCCCGGGCGAAAGCGCGTGGTGTTTGGCAAAATGCCCAATCCGACTCAGTTCGGGTAAATCCGACCAATAAAGCTATATCCAAGCATAAATTTTACGTCAGCCACGCTATCAAATGCCGGCCTCCCGGCCACACATACCATGGACCAGTCATATCTTGTCTCCGACTCGTCCGGCTGAGTCGCGCTGAGTCCAGCCTGAATCAGTCTTTCACACCCTTAAAAATGCACATTTTTTGAAAAAACCACAACCTGTTGTGGTTGCTGTAAAGAACAGCCACAAGTAAGGCGTCATCCTTTTGCATCGATTCGTCGATAAAAACAAGCAGCCAGAAAACACCGTTTAAATAAAGCCCTTGTGAAAATTTTCACAAAGCGCTTGCAGGGCCTCTGGGGGGGTGATAAGTTTTAAAAGCGTTTCCTAAACTTAAACTATTATGAAGAAAATTATCGCTCCGTTGTTCGCCGCCCTTTTGGGCGTCGCTGCCACGGCTACTGCGGCGGACATCATCGGCACGGTCACCTACCAGGGCACCCCGCCGGCGGAACGATCCATCACCCCCATTCTCAATGATCCGAACTGCGCGGCCACCTACAATGGCGTCGCCCCCACCACTCATTTCTATGTGGTCGGTGCGAACGGCGGGTTGGGCGATGTCGTGGTGTCCCTGCAGGGCGTCACCGGTTCCACCGGGGCCTCCGCTGCGCCGGTGGTGCTGGATCAAAAAGGCTGCCTTTATGTCCCCGGCATTGTCGTGGTCCAAACGGGCCAGAAATTGGTCGTGAAGAATTCAGACCCCGTCCTGCACAATGTCCACCTCAACCCCACCGTCCAGGAAAATGAAGCGGCCAACGAGGCCAGCATCAATGCCGCCCAGATGCCCGGCGGTGCGGATCTCACCTACAGTTTCGTGAAGCCTGAGAAATTTTTGAAGTTCCAATGCGACGTGCATCCTTGGATGTTCGCTTGGGTGACCATCGTGGACAGCCCCTACTACGCCCTGACCGGTGCGGATGGCAAGTTCGTCATCAAGAACGTCCCGCCCGGCACCTATACGATTGAGGCCGCTCATCGCAAAGCCGGCGCGTCCACCCAGCAGGTAGTGGTCAAGGACACCGATGTGACCGTGAATTTTACGTTTGAAGCTAAGTAGTATTTGATGGGAACGGCTGTGTTTGAAAACGCAGCCGTTTTTTTGCCGTATACATGAACAAAAATTGCCCGACCAATTACAATCCGCGGATGCATTATTTTGCACTGCTGACGGCAGTTTTCACCTTCCTGCTCTTGGGTCTGGGCGGTCTGGTCACCAGCCATGAGGCCGGCATGTCCGTACCCGACTGGCCGAATACCTACGGTTACAACATGTTTCTGTTCCCCATTGGCAAATGGGTGGGTGGCGTTTTTTATGAGCATACCCATCGATTGCTGGCCTCAGTGGTTGGCCTGCTGACCGTCGTGGAGGCGATTTGGTTCGGGGTCAGTGAATCCCGCCGCTGGATGCGCCAGCTCGGTGTCGTGGCGGTGGTGCTCGTCATTGCCCAAGGTGTTCTCGGCGGCCTGCGGGTGTGCTGGCACATGGACGAACTGGGGATTTTCCACGGCACCACGGCCCAGATATTTTTCATCTTGGTCTGCGCCCTGGCGCTGTGCACTAGCCGCTGGTGGTGGGCGTTGACGGCCGCCGGCAAATGGACCGGCGTGCCCGCGAGCCTGCGCTGGTTGGTGCTTGCCACCACGGTGCTGATCTTCGGCCAGTTGATTCTCGGTGCGACCATGCGACATCAACATGCGGGCCTGGCCATCTCTGATTTTCCGTTGGCACATGGCAAGCTCTGGCCGGACACCAGCACGGCGGCGGTTGCATCCTATAATGCCGACCGTGTGGAGTTGATCTCGGAAAACCCCATCACGGCCGCTCAAATCATTATGCAGATGATCCACCGGCTCATGGCGCTGGCTATTTTGCTGGCCGTCGCCGCCTGCGCCGCCCAGGCGTGGCGCCAGTTGGGCGGACGCGACGGCCTTACCAGGCTCGCCACCGGCTGGCTGCTGCTCATTTTGGTGCAGGTCGGGCTTGGCATTGCGACCATTCTCACGAACAAGGCCGCCGACATCGCCACGTTACATGTCATGGTCGGCGCACTTTCGCTCGTGACAGGCGCGCTCTGGTGCGTTATTTCTTTTCGTCGTTCGGCGGGGTCAACCGATCTTGCGCCGGACAATGCAATTTCCGCCGGGTTAAAAAATCACCTGGCGTTGGCGGGTAACAAGTGAAATGAAATCTACGGCAGACATATTGGGCGCGGGCGCCCTGGAGAAAAGCTGGTTCGCCGTCGTGTCCGATCTGGTCAAGGCGCGGCTGACCACGCTGGTGCTCCTCACCACCTTGGTGGGCTTTTACCTGGGCTGGCGCGGGCCGATGAATTTTGTCCTCATGTTTCACGTGCTCGCCGGCACGGGGCTGGTCGCCTCGGGCGCGGCCGCTTTGAACCAGTTGCTGGAGCGGGAATACGACGCCCGCATGCGCCGGACCATGTCCCGGCCGCTCCCCTCGGGCCGGTTGCAGCCGGCCACGGTCATGATTTTTGGCGGCGCCTGTTCCGTGGCGGGCCTGGCGTATCTGGCCTTGCTGGTGAATCCGGTCACCAGCGTGCTCGGCGCGGTCACACTGGTCAGCTATCTCTTCATTTACACCCCCTTGAAACGGGTGACCTGGTTGAACACCCCCATCGGTGCCATCCCTGGCGCGTTGCCGCCCCTCATGGGCTGGACCGCCGCTCGTGGCGAAATCACTGGCGAAGGTTGGGCCTTGTTTGCCATCCTGGCGTTCTGGCAGTTGCCGCACTTCTTTGCCATCGCCTGGATGTATCGCGAAGATTACGCGCAGGCCGGTTTCAAAATGTTGCCGTCGGTGGACCCTGATGGCCAGCGCACCGGTCAGCAGGCCGTCAGCCATACCTTGGGGCTGCTGGTAGTGAGCATTTTTCCGTTCCTGTATCACATGGCGGGACCTGTGTATCTCACCGGTGCGCTGGTGCTCGGCGCCGCCTACCTGTGGGCCGCCATTCGGTTTGCCGGTCAACTGACCCTGGCCCGCGCCCGGCAGTTGTTTCTCGCCTCAATTCTTTACCTGCCGCTGTTGCTGGTGCTCATGGTTCTGGACAAAATAAAATAATATGAACAACGAGGTTCAACAATTTCCGCCGTTTCGTGAGCCGCTGGCAACCCCGGCGCATCACGATGACCACGGCCATGACGCCCACGCCGACCACGGGCACGATGATTACGGCCATCATGAGCCATCGTTCCTGACCAAATACGTTTTCTCCACGGATCACAAGATCATCGGCATCCAATACGGGCTGGTGTCGCTGTGCTTCCTCCTGTTCGGTTTCAGCCTCATGCTGCTGATGCGCTGGCAGATCGCGCATCCCGGCGTGGCAGTACCCCTGCTGGGACCGCTGCTGGCCAAAATGCTGGGGCCCATGGCCGCCGGTGGGGTGATTTCTCCGGAACTCTATAATGCCTTCGGCGCCATGCACGGCACCATCATGGTGTTTTTGGGCGTCGTGCCGCTGGCCTTTGCCGCTTTTGGCAATTACGTCGTGCCGCTGATGATTGGCGCGCCGGATATGACCTTCCCGCGGGTTAACATGGCCAGTTTCCACGCATTCTTTCTGGGCGGCGTGGTCATGCTCGTCAGCTTTTTCATCCCCGGCGGTGCAGCCCAGGCGGGTTGGACGTCCTATTCGCCGCTGGCCACCACCATCCCCACTAACGGCCAGGCGTTCTGGCTCGTCGGCATGGTGCTGCTCATCACCTCCTCACTCTTGGGCGCCGTGAACTTCATCGCCACCATCATCCAGTTGCGTGCGCCGGGCATGACTTGGATGCGGCTGCCGTTTTTCGTTTGGGCGCAGTTTGTGACCGCCTTCATTTTGTTGCTGGCCTTCCCCCCGCTGGAAGCGGCGGGTGTTCTGCAATTGATGGATAACGTCGCCCATACCAGCTTCTTTTTGCCCACCGGTCTCGCCGTGGGCGGCCGGTTGGCCGATGTCAGCGGCGGCGGCAGCCCGCTGCTTTGGCAGCATTTGTTCTGGTTCCTGGGCCACCCGGAAGTCTATGTGTTGATTTTGCCCGCGATGGGCATTGTCTGCGAAGTCATCGTCAACAACACCCGCAAGCCGGTCTGGGGTTACAAATCGCTTGTCTATTCCGTGCTCGCCGTCGGCTTCCTGTCCTTCATCGTCTGGGCGCATCACATGTACATGACCGGCATGGGCCAGAAGATTGCCACGTTCTTCCAGGCCACCACGATGATCATCTCCATCCCCTCCGTCATCATCCTGACCTGTCTGTTCATCTCGCTATGGGGCGGCGCCATTCGGTTTAACACCCCCATGCTGTTTGCGCTCGGGTTTCTGCCCATGTTCGGCATCGGCGGTCTGACCGGCCTGCCGCTGGGTCTGGCGGCCGCAGATTTGTATCTGCATGACACTTACTACATCATCGCCCATTTCCATTACGTCGTGGCGCCCGGCACCATCTTTGGCCTGTTCGCCGGGATATATTATTGGTACCCAAAAATGACCGGTCGGCGCATGAATGAATACTGGGGTCGCGTGCATTTCTGGTGTTCGTTCTGCTTCATGAACATCGTCTTCATGCCCATGTTTGTGCAGGGCATCAAGGGCATGTTGCGCCGCATGTCCGATGGCGGTGCCAATTATTCCGCCCTGCGCGTCCCGGGGGCGATTGACACGCTGCCCGATTCTATCATGCAGTTGAACACCGTGATCCTCTGGGCCGCCATCGGCCTGGGCATCTCGCAAATTCCGTTCATCATCAATCTTTTCTGGAGCATCAGCCACGGCGAGAAGGTGAACTCAGATAATCCTTGGCGCTCCACCACGCTCGAATGGCAGACGCCCACCCCGCCGCCGCACGGCAACTTCAAGACCGAACCGGAGATCTTCTGCGGCCCCTATGAGTACAGCGTGCCCGGGGCCGCCGCCGATTTCACACCCCAGAACGAAACCTCCTCAACCAAAGCCCCGCCCGCAACTCACTGAGTTTTGCCATGGAAATACCTTACACAATTCAAGCCCGGCCGGACACCGGCCTCTACAATGCGAAGCTCGGCATCTGGCTCTTTCTCGCCTCGGAAGTGATGCTCTTCGGCGGTCTCTTTTCCGCCTATGTCCTCCTCCGCGTCGGTGCCCCCGAAGGGTTCTGGCCCCACGGTTGGCTCAGCGTCACGCTCGGCACCGTGAACACGCTCATCCTGGCCCTGTCCGCCATCACCACGCTGCTGGCCTGGGTCGCCTGCAAGGTGGGCGATTTCAAGAAGTTCAAGCTGTTCCATGCCTGCACCCTCCTGCTGGCCCTGTCCTTCCTCTCCGTCAAATCCTACGAGTACCATGACAAATGGATTCACTATGAGATCCATTTGAAGGACGGTCGGATCGCCGACGGCCATCTGGTCAGACAGGACGACCAGCAGGTCGTCATCGAAGGCCGTATCGTCACCGATGAACGCGACCTCTATGACTTGCGCACCCAGAAAAATATTCCGCATGATGAAATCACGCTCTCCCGGGATAACATCGTCAAAATGGAAAACTACGGTCCGCGGCACAACACCTTCACCGCCATTTATTTCACCATGACCGGCCTGCACGCGCTCCACATCCTCGGCGGCAGCGTGGTCATTGGCTTCCTCTGGGGCCCGGGCAGCCGCATGTGGAAGACCAACCGCGAACAGTTCACCAACCGCATCGAGGTCTCCGGCCTCTTCTGGCATTTTGTTGACCTGGTCTGGATTTTCCTGTTCCCCGTCCTCTATTTGACCTGATTGAATTATGAGTGAATCACATTCGATGGACCTAAAGAGCGCGATCCGCAAGTGCGTGTTGGTGTTTCTGGCCGTGGCCTGCACCACCTCCATGATGATCGCCGTGTCCTTTTCCCACATCGGCGGCTGGCCGGTCAAGGTGGCCGCCATTCTTGCGGTGGCGGTCGTCAACGCCTTTCTCGTGGCCGGTTACCTAATGCATTTGCTTTCTGAGAAGAAGCTAATTTACACCGTGCTCATTTTCACCGTCTTCTTTTTCGCCGGCCTCTTGGGCCTCACCTTGTGGGCCATGCAGGATTTCCCGGTGGGCACCACTCATTGACCAACCCATCACTCATATGTCACTCAAAGGCTTTCATCTCGTATTCGTGACGCTCCTGACCGCGCTGGCGTTCAGTTGCTCCGCGTGGGCCTTTGACGACGGTCATCCCCTGCTGGGCGTCATCGGTGTGCTCGCCGGCATCATGGTGATTGTCTATGGCGTTTATTTTTTGCGAAAATTAAAGAAAGTGAGTTTCTTATGAAACTTGTCCGCAAAAACTTGTTGCTGCTGGCGTTGCTGCCCATGTTGACCGCCCCGGTGCCGTTGCTGGCCTGTGCCGCCTGCTACGGCAAATCCGATTCCCCGCTCGCCAGCGCCATGGACTATGGCATCTTCACCCTTCTGGGCGTCGTGCTGTGCGTGCTGGCGGTTTTTCTCGTGGGCTTGGTCCATCTCGTCCGCAAGGGTGAAGCCATGCACAAGGACGCCGTAAAAAGAATGGAAGATTTATGATCGAATGGTTTGCCAATAACTTGCTGGGCCTCCCCGAGCTCGCCTCCACCAACGGCCAGGCCGTGGATGCGCTCATCGTCTATGTCCACTGGCTGATGCTCGTGCTGTTCGTGGGCTGGATCATTTACTTCGGCTATGCGGTCTACCGCTTCAGTGCGAAGCGCCATCCCAAGGCGATCTACGAGGGCTCCAAAAGTCACATTCCGCATTATGTCGAATATACCATTGTCGGCATTGAGGCCGTCCTTCTGCTCGTCATCGCCGTGCCGCTCTGGGCCAAAAATGTGCAGAAATTCCCGGCTGTTGCGGATTCCACCGTCATCCAGGTCGTCGCCCAGCAGTTCGCCTGGAATGTCCGCTACGCCGGACCTGATGGTATCTTCGGCCGACAGGATATGAAGTTTGTTTCCACCGACAACGTGTTCGGCGTGGATCCAATCGATTCCAATGGCAAGGACGACATTCAGCTTCTCAACGAGATTCATGTGCCCGTGAACAAGCCCGTGATTATCTACCTCAGTTCCAAGGACGTCATCCACTCCTTCAAGCTGCTGGCCATGCGCGTCACTCAGGACGCCATTCCCGGCCTGCGCATCCCTTTCTCCTTCACTCCCAACAAGATCGGCCGTTATCAGATTGAATGCGCCCAGTTGTGCGGCAGCGGTCATGCCGCCATGACCGGCGGTTTTGTCATCGTCGAAAGCTTGGCCGACTATAATAAATGGCTTGCATCCAAGAGCAGTGGTAGCATAAGTTTTGAATAACTTATGCTAAATAAATCTAAGACTCCCGTAACTAATACACCACCTTCCTTCGTCCGCACCCTCTCCGTGGGGGGCGCCCTCTTGTTCGGCATGCTCGGCCTGTGCGCCCTGCTCGCCATCATCGAGGCCCGGAAACATGAACCGGCGCCGCTGCCCATGAACAGCCGGGTCGCCGATTTCGCCCTCACCAATCAGGCCGGCCAGGTCACCACCCTTGCGGACCTCACCAACCACGTCTGGGTGGCCGACATCATCTTCACCCGCTGTGCCTCCTCCTGCCCCATCATGACCCGGGAGATGAAGCAGCTCTCCGTCGCCATCCCGGCTGGCAGCCAGTGCAAGCTCGTGTCGCTGACCACCAATCCCGAGTACGACTCGCCCGCGATCCTGACCCAATACGCTGCCTTTTATAAGGCCGACACCACCCGCTGGATGTTTCTGACCGGCACCAAGCAGGAGGTCGCCGCTCTTGCCGGTGACAACCTCAAGCTCGGCTCCGTCCCCATCCCCCCGGCGGAACGTAAGGAGGCCTTTGATTTCTTCATCCACTCCACGTTGTTTGTCATTGTGGACAAACATGCCAATCTGCGCGAAGCCTTCGAGACCACCGGTGACAATCTGCACTGGGAGGACGTCCAGCCGCGCATCCTGGCGGCCATCAAACAGCTCGAAAGCGAACCATGACCCTGCACGATCTCCCCGCCGTCAATGCCAGCCTTAACGCCCTGAGCGCCCTCCTGCTCGCGCTCGGGTTTGTATTCATCCGCCGGGGGAACAAGACCGCCCATCGCAACTGCATGGTCGCGGCCTTCACCACGTCCATCATTTTTCTGGGCTGCTATCTGACGTATCACATCGGGTTGTCTTATTATTATCACCAGCCCGTCACCCGCTTTGAGAATCCGGCCTGGTTCCGGCCCATTTACCTGACCATCCTGCTGACCCACACCGTGCTTGCCCTGGTCATCGTTCCGCTCATCTTGGTGACCCTCCATCGCGCCCGCAAACAGCAGTTTGAAGCCCATAAGCGCATCGCCCGCTGGACCCTCCCCCTGTGGTTTTACGTCTCCGTGACCGGCGTGGTGGTTTACCTTCTCCTCTACCAAATCTTCCCGCAGCATCTGCCCGCCCCGATCGCTCAATAATCCAGCCGCACCCGGTAAAATCCCGCCTTTCCCGTCGGCGTGATCGGCCACTGCATCACCGTGTTCGTGGCCGTAATCGTCATAACCGTCTGAAATATCCCCGTCAGGTTGGTCGTGAACTGCACGTCATACTGGCTGCCCGTCAGCACCGGCCAGGCCAGTGCCGGCGGCACCCCCGCCAGCGTCACCGTGATGATCTGCGGCACCACGCGATACGAAAGCGTCTGCGTTTGGTATTGATGCCCGGTCAGGTCGGTCACCAGCGCATAAAACGGATGCAGCCCCGTGCCCAGATTTGTGGCCCCCACCGTGAACACCGCCGTCGCTGCATTGGTGATCACTCCTAGGGAACCGCCCGTGCTATACAAGTTAATGCTCGCAATGGTCGTCGCGCTGGCCGTCACCGTGAATTGCAGCGTTTGCCCGGGCGTCACCTCGTTGCCGGCCGGCAGCGCGCTCAACGTCGCCGTCAGGCTGGTATTTTGGACCTGCACATTCCGCACCACCCGCGTTTGCGTGCCCACACTGGTGCCCTCATAAGCCACCGCCGTTAACTGATGCCAGCCATTCGCCAGCGTCGTCGTGTTCAGCGGGAACCTCACCGGCAACACCCCCGTCCCCGCGCTCACGTACAAATGATCCTTCGGCCGCAAATCGCTGTAATTATCCGCCAACGGTGCCGTGCTCACCGGTGTCGCCATCAGATCTGCGGAGACGTACAACGTGGATAAAATCTGCGCCGCCCGCCAGCCCGGCGTGCGTGCATAAAGATTAAACTGCACCGCCGCCTGCCCATAAGGGTCCGCGTCAAAAAAATCTTCCGACACCAGCCCGTCGGCCCCCTGCAGCGTTGCGTCGCCATTGATCAGATTCACCAGGCTCTGCGCCAGCGTGCCGATGGTCTCGTCCGCCGTTGTGTTTGTCACCGCCAGGCTCACCATCACCCCATTCGTCTTGATGAAATCCATCTGCAGCCAGTCCCCCACCTGCGGTGCGTTGTAGATTGTCACCACCTGATACCCTGTGGCCACCGTGTCCAAAAACACCGGCCGCGCGGCCGTCAGATGCGTCGTCAACGCGCCCCCCGTCCCCACGGTGCTGCCGGCGCTCACCGTCACATTGCTGCCCGGCGTGGCCAACGCCAACGATTGCAGTTCGATCCGGTCGCCCACCGAATACGCCTGCACCTGCGTTGTGTTCGTCTGCAGGTTCAGCGCCGTCGCCAGCCCCGCCGCCACCGTGGCCGGTGTGTCATTCGCCTGCACCGTATAACTGATCGTATCCCCGTTCACCGTGGCCGAAACCACGTTGCCCGGTGCTGGCGGCAGATTCGTCATCGTCCTGTAATACGTGCCGTCCACAAATAAATCCGCCTGTGCCAGCGGCAGATTCGTCGCGGCCGCCGTGAAAACCGGGCTCAGCACCACCGACCCGCTCAGCCCTGCCGCGTTGGTCAGCGAACTCCACGCGCCACCGCCCGGGCGTGCGAACGGCACCGCTAGCGGCTCGCCCACCACCAGTCCTTCGAACGGATTGATCAGGCTCTGGTAATACGCCTCCGCCACCGTGAAGCCTCGCGTCTGATAAAAGTAATCCACCGGGTCCGGAAATTTCTGCGGGTAATTGCATGGCTCCACCACCGTCCCATAACTGGCCGCCGCCCCGGCCTCCAGAAACGCCAGTAACGGCGTCTGTCCGCTGTTCTCCAAAATATATCCCCCGAACGACGTCAGGCTGTCGCCCACACTCCCCGGTATAAATTCATTCGTCGCCAGCGTGACGCCCGCAAATCCCGTCTGCAGGCCAAACAGGTTCGTGAACACCGTCGTGCCCGAGTTGATGCGGGTCACGGCTTCATTCCCCACCACCTGGTTTTCAAACACCGAATTGTCGAACTCATAGAACCGCACGTTGCGTACGGTATCGCCGGTTTTTTCCAGATAGACCGTCTGCGTGGGATACGTGCAGTCGCTGGCCACGCCCCGCCGGAGTGTGTTCTCCGCCGTCGCCAAGTTCGTGTCCGTCAGCATAACCGCCAGAAACGAATTCGTCGGCGCCACGTTCGGCGGCGACTGGGCAAACGGTAGCTCCGCATAGACGTAACTGTTCGTGGTGCCATCCGGCAGCGAACATGTCGCCCCCAACTCGGGCGGTGCCGCCGTGTTCGTCTTGAACCCGTAATACAGCGTCGAGGTCGTGCTGTTCACGTCGTTCCCGTCCGTCACCCGGTAGGGGATGTCCATGGATAACACCACGAACTGCGCCTGATGCGTCAACCCCCGTGCCGCGATCATCGTCAGCAGGGGATTGAGCAGGTAATTGGTGAATTGCGCCGGCGACCATTGGATGGACCCGCCCGTCCAGTTCGTCATCCGCAGCACGTTCTGCGGTGGCACCCCGCGCGCCTCGCAATAATCATTGCCCAGCTCCAGCGAATTCGTGCTGTTCTGGTTGACCACCACGATCACATTCAGCCCGCTACCGCCCGCCCAGACCGTGGCCCCGGTCAATAGGACCATTAATAGAACATATAATTTTGACCGGAGTTGCACCCCGTTAACATACACCAGCTCCGCTCCCCGGTAAAATACTTTGTCCGCCGTTTTCCGGCCTTACCGCGCCCTTTTTCGGACCACCAGCAGGCCGCCCAGTCCCCCCAGCAATAGCACGCTTACCGCCACCGCCCCGCTGCTCGCATATTGCGGCAGAAATTGCAGCGACGCCGCCCCCAGCGCCGGCCCCAGGCAGTTCCCCACCCCGATCGCTGCCTCGTGGATCCCACCATGCTCGCTCTTCGTGTCGCTCGCATCCATCGAATAAAACAGCGACGAATAATAAATCAGCCCGATCGCCCCGCCGAACAGCACCTGCGCCACAAACAGCAACGCCAGGCTCGGCGCGATCAAGATCGTCGCAAACGACACGATCAACAGCCCGAATGCCGTCGCCAACCAGCGGAACCGGTAATGCCACCCCGTCCAGCACCACAGGCACACAAACATCCCCAGCCGCACAAAACACCACAGCGAACACGTGAACCCCGCCAGCATTGGCGACAGATGAAATTTGTGCGCAATGTCCGGGATCACCGCCAGCAGCGTGTTGATCGCGATATACGCAAAGGGATTCGCCAGCCACGCCAGTTGCTTGAAGTTCGTCCGTTCCGCCGCTGGCACCACCTCGGTCGGGGTTGTGGCCTGATGCTCCGCCGCCGCCGGTTCCACCGGATGCCCCAAAGATTTCTGGAGCCAGATCACCACCCCAAGCTGCACCAGCATGAACGCCAGCGGCACATAAAATATGCTCCGGTAACCCAGCTTTTCCAGCAGCGTCCCCCCGATGAAATACGCCAGCGCGTTCGTCGCCGCCCACGTGATATTGTACAGCCCCACCGCATCTGCTGCGACCGCCCCCTCGCTCACCATCGCCTCGATCGTCGGCCAGATCATGCACATCCCCAGGTTGACCACGCACGCGCACGCGATCACCCTCGGCGCCGTGGGCATCTGCGAACCCACGAGCAAGCCTACGGCCATGATCGCGAACCCCGTCTTCAACGCCGCGAAATAGCCAAACCGCGCCGCCAGCTTGCCCGCCTGCCATGACGCAAACGTATAGATCAGCCCGATGAACGCCGCCAGCGCCAGGCTGTGCTTGTTGTCAAAACCAAACTCATCCCGGCAGAAGAAATAGAGGTAGTTGAAAAAAATCACCACCGCGAACGAGTTCAACCCCTCGATCGTGTAGCAGGCCGCGCGAAATTTCTGCGGAGCGGTCATGGCTTCGCGGCCATCTCCGCGAGCGCCTGCCGGCAATACCATTTCACCGCCTCGGACATCGGCGGTTCTAGCTTCTCCAGATCAGCACCGGCGCACCACCGGATGTCATGGTGTTCCTCCGTCGCCAGCGTCACCGTCCCGGCCCGCGGCCGCGCCCAATAAATCATCCCGATATGCTCATGCGTCTCGTTGATCCGATGGATGTCCAGGAACCGCGGCGCGATCAGCGCCCGCGTGCCCGGCGACGTCGTGGGCGGCCGCTCCCCGAGCAGTTCCACCTTCAGGCCGCTCTCCTCCCGCGCCTCGCGCACCGCCGCCTGCTCCGGATCCTCGTCCAGCTCGATGTGCCCGCCCAGCGGCAGCCACTTGTTCAGCTTCCGATGATGGATCAACAGTATCTTCCCCGCGTGCACCACAAAAATGGCGACTGTGAAATCAATTTTTTCGTGAATATGGGCCATAGTATGAACTCCAATTACCCCCGCAGCATATACCGGATAATCCCCGCCGCCCAACCGTAAAGTAAGAAAGCAAAAACGCCCCGGCAATGCCGGGGCGTTGGTTTCGGCGGCCGATGTTATTTCATCCGGTCGAAATTCTTCTGCAAAATCTGCCAGTCCTTCAGGCCGGCCATCTTGCCCTGGTAAGCCTTGATGATTTCGGCCTCCTTCGTGTTCTTCGTCGGCTTCGCGTTCTTGTAAAAGATGCCAAAATAGCCCGGGAACGGATCCCCCGCCAGCTTGTAAGCCGCGCCTTCATCCGTCACATCATGGTCCTTCGGCACTTCCTTGAACACCCCGCCCTTGCGCGGATTCGACGCGTCAAACGCGCCATCATAGAACTCCACGCACTCGCTCAGGCATTCGATGAAGCTGAAGCCGTCGTGATCCATCGCCGCCTCCATCATCTGCAGCACATGATTCGGGTTCGTGTGCGTCGTCCGTGCCACAAACGTCGCGCCCGCCGCGATCGCCTGCTTCATCGGGTTGATCGGATAATCCACCGCGCCCCATTGATCCGTCTTGCTCTTGAAACCCAGCGGCGAGGTCGGGGACGTCTGCTTCTTCGTCAGCCCGTACACCCAGTTGTCCATCACGCAATACGTCAGCTTCACGTTCTTCCGCGCCGTGTGCGTGAAATGATTCCCGCCGATCGAGAACGCGTCGCCGTCCCCGCCGAACACAAACACATGCAGGTCCGGCCGCGACAGCGAGATGCCGCTTGCGAACGGCAGCGCCCGTCCATGGATGAAATGCGCCCCGTGCGCCTGCACAAAATACGGGAACCGGCTCGAGCACCCGATGCCCGCCACCGTCGTGATCTGCTCGTGGAGCATCTTCCGCTTTTCAATCAGCTTGAAATACAGCGCCAGCACCGTGAAGTCACCGCACCCGGGGCACCAGGTCGGATGATCGGCGGCGACTTCCTTCTTCGTCAAACCCTTTCGCTCGGCGCCGTCCGGCGGGGTGGTCGTCGTGGTCGGGGCCGGCACCGTGCCGGCCGGGGTCGGGATGGGGGATGTCAAAATACTCATGATATGGTCAGTTTAAAATGTTGCGGTTCAGTCGTTCGCGCTCACCAGTTTGCGGGCATGGTCGAGGATCTCCTTCACCTTCCAGGTGAGGCCGTCGGCTTTCGTGATGCCTTGGATGCGTGCGTCGCAATAGCGCGCCCGCAGCACTGCCGCCAATTGGCCGTAGCCATAAATCCCCTCGTCGTTCAGTTCCACCACAAAGATGTGATGGAAACCCTTGAAAATCTGCTCCAGCCCGTTCGGCAGCGGATTGATGTACTTGATCGACAAACCCGAGATCGCCTCGCCGATGCCTCGGGCGCGGTCCACCGCCTCCTTGATGGGACCTTCGCTTGAGCCCCAGCCCACCAGCAAAATTTGCCCTTCATTCGGGCCGTACGTCTTCAGCTTCGGGAAATCCCACGCCAGCTTGCGCAACTTGTTCCGCCGCTTCGCCGTCATCAGCGCATGCAGCTTCGATGACCCTGTCGGATGCCCCATCTCATCGTGCTCCAGCCCCGTGGCGATCGGGTACTTACCGCTCAAGATCTTCGTGCCCGGCACCACATGATGCGTCAGACCGTCCGGCTTGGACAGGTCGTACGGCTTGTGGTCCGCCACCGGCGTGAAATCCGGCGAGATGTCCTGGCACACCTTCTCCAAATTCGGTTCCTCAAACGCCTCGATCCGCGTCGCAATGCCCTGATCCGTCAGGATGAACACCGGCGTGCTGTACTTCCGCGCGATGTTCACCGCTTCGATCGCCGTGTAAAAACAATCTTCCACGCTCGTCGGCGCCAGCACCACCCGGGGCGAATCCCCGTGCCCGCCGAAACACGCGATGTTCAGGTCCGACTGCTCCACGTTCGTCGGCATCCCTGTCGAGGGGCCGCCGCGCTGCACGTCCACGATCACCAGCGGCATTTCCGCCATCGAAGCCCAGCCCAGCGCCTCGGTCTTCAATGAGATGCCCGGGCCGCTCGACCCCGTCACTGCCACCCGGCCGGCATAACTGCCGCCCAGCGCCATCGAGATCGCCGCGATCTCATCCTCCGTCTGGATGAACGACCCGCCGTACTTCGGCAGCTCCCGCCGCAGCAATTCCATGATGTCCGACCACGGCGTGATCGGGTAACCCGCGCCAAAACGCACCCCCGCCGCGATCAGCCCGTACGCCAGCGCCTCATTCCCGTTCATCACCACCTGATGCCGGTCCTTCTTCTCCGAGTCAAAAAATTGGAACGTCTTCAGCAGGTTCTCCAGCGAGTGCATGTAGCCTGCGTTGAAGCACGTCAGCGCGTTTGCCACGATCGTCGGGTCCTTGCCCCCGAACCGTTCCTCGATCAACTTCGTCAGCTTCGGCACGTTCAGATCAAAAATCTTCGCCAGCAGACCCATCGCAAAAATGTTCTTCCCCTTGTCCCGGCCTGTCCCGCCCACCGCCTCCACCGTCAGGCTCGAGATGTTCACCCCCACATGGCGGTACGATTCCTGCCAGTCCGGGTTCGGCTGCACATGATCGGCATCATACAGCACAATCCCGCCCAGCTTCACCGACTTGATGTGATCCTCGTAACTATGCTGGTAAAAGCACAGCAGCATGTCCGCTTCGTCCCCTGCGCTCAGCACCTCACCGGAGCCGATCCGCACCTGAAAAATCGACGGTCCGCCGGAAATCGTCGATGGAATCGTCATGAACGTCATGACCTCCTGCTCGCTCCGCCCGGCCAGCCGCGCCAGAAAGCCGCCGATCGCCTGAATCCCGTCCTGGGAATTCCCCGCGATCCGGATCACGGCTTCGTTAATCTTTAAAACCTTGGCCGCACCACCCGATGGGGCGACCGCTGTAATTGTATCACTCATGGGACTCTTTAAAATTACCAACACACTATGCGATGTTTTCTTTGACGGGCAACTGGCAAGTCAGTTCCGTGCGACACCGTTTCACCCTCACGATAGGGGGATCAGGTAATTGTGTCAATTTCTAATGTAAGTTATATCTCCCTCATTTTAAGTAATTTACGTAAACGGCTGGGAACCGTTTTAATTCGCTTCATTAACCATTATCACAGCTTATATGCTTGGCCGATAGAACATGGATATCTTGTATTCGCCCCGCCCGATTTTGCCCCGCTTCCAACCTGTCTTGCCCCGTCCGCCGGCCCTCAAAACTCCCTTTCCGCCCCTCCCCACGCGGGTGCGCTGTACTTGGACCTATTGACGGGCGCATTTTGACACTTGCCCCGGCAGACAGCAGAAAAGCGTGGTGGTCTGAGGTGGAGAGAAGAGCACCACCTCTCCCCGTCCCTCTCCGCCATTTATTCAAATGGCAGCGAGGGGTTCCATGGGTTCGTATTCGTGAGGTGTTGGTGGCAGGTCCAGGCGTTGTAGGTGGCAGAGTCGAGATGCGCCCGGTGAAGAGGGAAGAAGGGAGAGAGAAGAGGGGCCGGCAGAAATCCAAGAGGTCGGAGGTCAGCGGTCAGAGATCAGGATTTTTGGCCGTTGGCCGGTATCGCGCCCGCTTTGGGGCGCAGAAAATGTTTGGCGTCCCCCCAGGCCGTTGGCCTGGGCTGAGGGATGATGCGTCGTTGGCGCGAAAGGCAATTCGGAGAAAAAGCATTGGGGCACCGGGCCTGCAAGGAGGAGTCCGCACGTCGCGGATAAATGTCGATTTTGTAACTGGTGTTTCGGGGGCGGTGGGTTTATCAATGGGGGATTATGAAAAAGGTGTTTTTTGCTTGGTTGGTGACGCTGGCGGCGATGGTCGCGCGGGCGGGGATTCATACGGAAACGGTTGAATATACGCAGGGGGATACGCCGTTGGAGGGGTATCTGGCTTATGATGACGCGGTCACGGGGATCCGGCCGGGGGTGCTGGTGGTGCATCAGTGGAAGGGGCTGGGGGATTATGAAAAGGCGCGGGCGCAGATGCTGGCGCGGCTGGGGTATGTGGCGTTTTGCGCGGATATTTATGGCAAGGGTATCCGGCCGCCAACCACAGCGGAGGCGGGCATGGTGGCGACGAAGTATAAGACGGACCGCACGCTGCTGCGGCTGCGGGTGAACGCGGGGCTGGATGAGCTGAAGCGGAATGAGCTGGTGGACCGGCGCAAGGTGGCGGCGATCGGGTATTGTTTCGGCGGAACGGCGGTGCTGGAGCTGGCGCGGAGCGGGGCGGAGTTAAACGGGGTGGTGGTTTTTCATGGGGGGCTGGATTCGCCGACGCCGGCGGACGGCCACCGGATCCGGTGCAAGGTGCTGTGTTGCGCGGGGGCGGATGATCCTTTCGAAAAGCCGGCGGATCTGACGGCGTTTGAGGCGGAGATGCATGATGCGAATGTGGATTGGCGGCTGTATGAGTACGGCGGCGCGATGCATAGTTTCACGGATTGGACGGCGGACGGGAGTTTGCCGGGGGCTTTGTATAACGAACGCGCGGATCATCGGTCGTGGATCGACATGAAGGCGTTCTTCGGGGAGATTTTTCAATAATGCGCATCACGGGCGGAGAGGCGGCACGGCGGATCCTGCGGGTTCCGAAGGGGCTGGATGTCCGGCCGACGCCGGATCTGGTGAAGCAGGCGGTGTTTAATTCGCTGGGGGAGCGGGTGGTGGGGGCGCGGGTGCTGGAGTTGTTCGCGGGGAGCGGGGCGCTGAGCCTGGAGTGTCTGAGCCGGGGGGCGGCGGCGGTGATGTGCGTGGAGAAGTCGCATCGGCACGCGGAATTCATCCGGCGTAATGCGGGGGAGGCGGGTTACGAGCTGTTGCTGGAGGTGCGGACGCAGGATGTGTTTCCGGTGATGACGCAGCTGGCGGCGGGCGGGCGGCAGTTCGACCTGATCCTGGCGGATCCGCCGTATGGGGAGAAGAATGTGGGGTGGCGGTCGACGTCGTTCGCGCAGCAGTTGCTGGATGACAAGAGTCTGCCGGGGTTGCTGGCGGCGGGGGGGCGGCTGGTGATCGGGCATACGAAGCGGGATAAGCTGGAGATACCGGTGGGGTGGGATGAGGTGAAATTGCTGAAGCATGGGGACACGCTGATGCGCTTTTTTGAACGGAAATAGCCGTGCCGTCGCCCAAAAAATCCGGTTCCAAGCGGCGCGTGCTGGCGCAGTGGCGGGGCATCGACCTGACGGCGCTGGAGACGGCGCGGATGAATTGCGCGCGGAATGCGGCGGATATTTTGCCGGGGTTGATGAAGGAGCTGCGGTTGGATGCGCGCCAAGGGGAGGCGGAATTGGTGAAGGTGTGGAATGCGCTGCTGGATCCGGTGATCACGGCGCATGCGCAGCCGGTGAATGTGCGGAACGGGACGTTGTTTGTGGCGGTGGACAGCAGTGTGTGGCTCTCGGAGATCGTGCGGTACCGGCGGAAGGAGATTCTGGACCGGTTGCAGCATAGTTTTGGGCGGACGTTGATCCAGAAGATTTCGTTCAGGGTGGGGTGAGGCGCGAAGCGCCGAAGAGAGGAGAGGTCGGAGGTCGGAAGTCAGAGGTCAGGGTAAAAATTCTAAAATTTCAACTAAAAGAGGGTGTTCCGAAAGCGATTTGGTGAAAGTGCGGAATTGCTGGGGAAATTGGGTATTTTGGGTGCGGCTCATTTTTCAGCGGGAAGTTCCAATTCCAACTGGCGCGGCCGCAAACC
>Ga0182012_10001172_pt1 | contig 28979 bp, 29 predicted proteins | sample 612S2SmetaG_FD_120486 | JGI IMG/M metagenome (GOLD analysis project Ga0182012, IMG submission 120486) | Permafrost microbial communities from Stordalen Mire, Sweden - 612S2S metaG | ecosystem: Environmental > Terrestrial > Soil > Wetlands > Permafrost | place: Sweden: Stordalen | collected...
CAGGATCACCTTTTTTCAGAGGCTCGCTCCACCACTTCCATTGAATAGAACCCGTCTCTGGATCGTGGGATTCTAGGAAGCCAGGGACGTCGAGAGAGTCGCCACCAGTGCCAACGAGGACGTGATTGCCAACGATGATGGGCGCGGGAGTTGAGAAGTACTCTTGTTTAACGTCAGCAATCTCGGTGTGCCAGCGCTCTTTGCCAGTGCGGGCGTCAAGTGAGACAAGATAGTTATCGGGAGTTTCGAAATAGAGCCAGTTGCCGTACATGCCCATTCCGCGGTTACCGATATGGATGCCGCCTTTAGTCTTCCAGAAGTAATGCCAAAGTTCACGGCCAGAGTGTGCGTCGATTGCCCAAGCGTTGTCGGGAGTTGAGAAATAGAGAACACCATTGATCATCAGAGGGGTAGCTTTGATGGTTGAGACGCCGGGATCGGTTGGGGGACCTTCGGGCATGGGACCTTCGCCGCCAATGATGGCTCCAGGTGTGGGACCGACCTTAACACGAAAAATCCAACTGAGGGAGAGATTCTTGACGTTTGCAGAATTGACTTGAGTCAGAGTGCTGAAGCGTCGGCCTGAGTAATCGCCGTTGTAGGTGGGCCAAGCGTCGGTCGCCGGTTTGGTGAGCAGTGCTGGATCGAGTAACTGACCGGGCAGTAAGCCGGGAGACGCGACGAAGGCGAGGGTGAGAATTAGGTGCGGTATTTTCATTTGAGTGTCACCAAGTAGGCAGTCAAGTTGTGGATATCGGAATCGGAGTAATGGCGGAGTTGATCGAGGTGGGCTTGGAGGCGGTTGGTGACTTCGATGCGAGGTGAATCCTTGGTGCGAGTGAAAGAGCGATAAGAGCCGTCGGCCTGACGAAGGGAGACGGTGAAATCGTCTAGAAAGACTGGAGTGCCAGTAATTGATTCGCCAGACGGAAGAGTGACTGTGACACTAATGGCGGAGACGCGCTTGGCAGGATTGCCCTCGGTCCAAGAATCGTCGGGCTGTATCATTTTGCCTTGCAGGGTTACAGGCTCATACTTTGAGCCAATTTTCTGGAGGTCTCCGGTTACCGAATGACAGCTAGAACACTTGCCAGCACCATTGAAATAAGCTTGGCCCGCTTTGGGGTCACCCGTGACAATGTTGAGAATTTGATAGTTATCGCGATCTTTGGCGGCTTCAATTGAGTTGTGGAGGAAGTTAGCGATGTCGGTGATTTGCTGCGGGGTGAGGGGAAAGCGCGGCATACCGCGTTCTGGGCGACCCTTCAAGACCACGGGAGCAATATTTTTGCCTCCTTCGTCGTCAAGCACTAGGACGGAGCGAAGGAGGTCTGGACCTTTTTCGCCGCCCTTCCCGCTGGAGCCGTGGCAAAATCCGCAAGTGGCTGCGAAGTTCTGTTTGCCGCGTTCAACGGAGGCGGGATCGAATTTGGGAGGTGTCTTGGGATCGTCGGCCCAAACTTGAGTGGCGACGAAACACATGGTCGCACAAAGGGTGAGTAGCGTACTTTGCTTCATGATTATCCTTGCCGCCGGCCGCTGTTTAAAGATTTAAGTGCAAATAAAAGGGGATCTAATGCGGTTCGCGGCGGTATGAATAGCATATCGAATGGGCTGGGGATTTGGAGACGGTTTGATTGCCGGTGGAGTTTACTGAATCGCATACTCAAGGGACACAATACCGCTTTGAAAAATGTTGTGCGAGGTGAACGCGAGTTTGATGCGCTTCTTTAGTGCTGGAGAAAGGGGAACGCCCGCGCCCAGGAGAATCGGGACGATGCGAACTTCGACTGTGTCGACGAGTTTGTATTCGGCGAGACTGCTGAAAAGTGAGCCACCGCCGAATAACCAGATATCTTTCCCTGGTTGGGATTTGAGCGCGGCCAGAGTCTGTTGTTGGTTTTTCGCAATGATAGTGACTTGGGAATGGTCTTCCTGGCGCAGCGTTTGCGAAAGCACAATCGTCTTCATGCCGGGCATTAAGATGCGCTTGGCGGCCACCATCGTTTCAAAAGTACGACGTCCAACCAGGAGAGTATCGAACTGGTTGAAAAGCGCAGTGAAATCGAAACCTGGGTCAATGGCTATCCAATCGGATTCGCCCTTTGGCCCCGCAATGAAACCGTCTAGAGTCATTACCACTGAATAGCGAATGCGTCGCATAAATGATCGTTCCTCCATACTTTCTATTTTGGCGAAACTGCGGCAGGTAGATTCTTGGAATCAGCTCTTACTGTGATATCGTTCCCAGCGTGTCGACTTGGTGGCTATGACTTTCTCGCGGAAGCGCCCTGGGCGCATTTTCATTAATTACCGTCGCGACGACGCAGGCGGTGTGGCGGGAAGATTGGCGGACTCGCTGAACTTGTATTTCGGAGGCGAGCGAGTTTTTCGGGATGTGGACGGAATTGAAACGGGCGCCAACTTTGAAGAAGTTTTGCGAAGTACGGCGCACGATGCCGACGCGATGATTGTGTTGATTGGCCAGAGATGGACGGCGGTGACGGACGCGAAGGGCGTTGCGCGGCTGAACGACCCAGGCGACTGGGTGGCTCAGGAGATTGCGGCGGCGCTAGAGGCGAAGATTCCCATTTATCCAGTGCTGGTGGAATCGGCGGTTATGCCGCGGCCGGAAGAATTGCCCGAACGTTTACGCCCGCTAGTGCGACACAACGCGATCTCGATCAGCGATCAACGCTGGCAAAGCGATGTGACAAGGCTGGCGAAAGTGGTTGCGATTGACATGCCGGGATCGGCGATAGAAAGGAAGCTGCAACTGGTGCAGTGGGTAGTCTCCGGCGCATTGTTCCTAGCAATCAGTTTGACTGTAGGTATAGTGGCGTTTAACGTTTACGGCGCCGCGCCTAAGGGTCCCGCAGCTTGTAGGGCGTTGCCCACTGCAACGGTGTTAACGGCCGAGGGAGTGTTGTCAAGGCTATGGTCGGGTGTGACTTTTGTGGTGATCACCGCTTCCGCGATGCTCCTGGTTTACTTCGCCCAACTTGTTGATCGACGCAGGCGGGTTTACATCTACGCAGCTGTACTAACTGGATTGCTGGGCACGCTCACGTTTTGGATTTTGTTCGGGATTATTGGAGCGGATAGCTGTACAGCGCCGATTATTATGTTCTTTGGTTCTACAACGATTGCGACGGCGATGCTGGCGCTGATGGGTTTGTCGGGTTTTAAGGCGAGATGACTAAACGCCGCGTTTGTCGCCCCAGAGGTCAACGTGCAGGCGAGGACTGAAGCGGAAGCCATGTTCCTTGCAGATTTCAGCTAGCCACAGGCCGCGCTGGCGGATTGTTTCCGCATTAGTGCCTTCGGGCATTAACAAAATGTGCGAGCGGGCGGCGCCGAGGACTTCGCGCATATTCTCAACTTCTGTGAGGTCTTGTGGATCGGAGATGACGAATTTCAGTTGATAGGGGTAGGTAGTGATCAGCTCCTTCAAGACTGTCGGTTGCCAGCGAAGTCGGTCGTGTTGCTGCGCCCAGCGGCCAGCCTCACGCTCGAAGGGCGTTGAGTTCTTCAGTTTGGGACTAATGCTCATGAGGTCGCAAGCGACGGGTGCAGTGACGGTGCCGGCGGTTTCGATAGTGATGTGAAGAGCGCGACGGCGCAGTTCGTGAGTGAGTTCGGAGATTTGCGGGGCGATCATAGGTTCGCCGCCGGTGACAACGACGTGACCCGCGTGGAACGACTCGACCGTTTTTAAGATGCGGTCGAGAGGCCAGTCGTCGCCTTCAGGTTTCCAGGAAGTGTAGGGTGTGTCGCACCAAGTGCAGCGCAAGTTGCAGCCGGAGGTTCGAACGAAAACGGAGGGCACGCCGACGAGTGTTCCCTCACCTTGGATTGAGTAAAAGATCTCGGAGATTTTCACAGTGTTACTGGGTCGATAATACCCGCTTCTTCAAAACCTTTGCGGCGCAGGATACAGGCATCGCAGTGTCCACAGGGGCGGCCGTTGGGCGCCGGGTCGTAACAACTGTGAGTGAGTTTTAGATCGACACCATGCTCAACGGCTGCTTTAACGATGTCTGCCTTAGTCATCAGAATGAGTGGTGAGTGGATCTGAATTTTTGTGAGTCCTTCGACGCCTGCTTTCGTGGCGAGGTTGGCCATGGTTTCAAAAGCTGAAATGAATTCGGGACGGCAATCGGGATAGCCAGAGTAATCGATAGCGTTGACTCCGAGAAAAATATGCGAGGAACTGGTGATCTCGGCGTAGGCGAGAGCGAAGGAGAGAAAGATGGTGTTGCGGGCGGGCACGTAGGTGATGGGGATCTCGTGGGAGGTTTCAGTGTCACGGTCTTTGGGGACGGGCAGGTTGCTAGTGAGGGCGGAGCCTCCGAACTCGCGCAGATTGATGCGCACGGTACGGTGTTCTTGCGCGCCGAGTTGTTGGGCAACTTTGGCGGCGGCCTCAATTTCGATGCTGTGGCGCTGGCCGTAGTCGAAGGAAAGGCAGTAGCATGAGTAGCCTTCGCTGCGGGCAATGGCGAGGGCAGTGGCTGAGTCAAGACCACCGCTTAGAAGGCAGATGGCACGTTTTTCAGATGGCTGGGTCAAATTTCAGTATAGGTTTCAGTTTTCATTATGTGTTTGAACAACGGTGACGCTGAGGCGGCCTCGGCTGAGGCGGACGGATAAATCTTCGCCAGGTCCGGTTTCAGAAGATGAGCGGAGAGCTTCGCCTTGCGGATTCTGGACGATAGCGTAACCGCGGGCGAGAACGGCGAGAGGGCTGAGTTGACGCAGACGCTCATCGAGTGATTCAAAGCGGCGGCGCGAATGCCAAAGACGATCGCGCATGGCCCGCAGGATGCGTTCGTGGAGGGCAAGGCCAGTGTGGCGACCGTGGGCGAGGCGGAGACGCAAGTCGTTGGCCTGGAGGCGCCGGATTGCGTCTGCGAGTTGCTTGGCGCGGGTGTCGATGAAGGATTTGGCAATGCGGCGCAGGCTGAATTCGAGTTCGTCGATGCGTTGCGAGCGGCGGGCTATGGAGCGGTGCATGAGAGTGGCGGCGCGGTCGATGCCACGTTCGTGGAGGGCGCGGCTTGACATGGCGAGACGATAGCGGAGGCTCTGGAGCATTTTGCTGTTCTGAGCGGCGAGTTGTTCGAGCAGGCTGTCGCGTGTGCAGATAACGAGTTCAGCGGCGGCAGAGGGGGTTGGGGCGCGGAGATCGGCGACAAAATCGGCAATGGTGAAATCGGTTTCGTGGCCAATGGCGGAGATCACGGGGACCTTTGAGGCGGCAATGGCGCGGGCGACTGGTTCTTCATTGAAGGTCCATAAGTCTTCGAGGGAACCGCCACCACGCGCGAGGATGACGACATCGGGCCAGTTGGATTGACTGAAGAATTCCAGACCGGCGCACACTTGTTCGATGGCTCCTTCGCCTTGCACGAGGGCAGGGAAGACACGGATGTGCAGACCGGGAAAGCGGCGTTCGAGAATTTGGAGGATGTCGCGAACGGCGGCGCCGGCGGTTGACGTCACTATACCGATGCGGCGGGGCAGGTTCGGGAGTTGGCGTTTGCGTTCCTGAGCGAACAGCCCTTCGGCAGCGAGTTTCTTCTTTAGCTGTTCGAAAGCGAGTTGCAGAGCGCCTGCGCCTTGCGGCTCGAGTAATTCGACGATGAGTTGGTATTCGCCACGGGCTTCATAGACTTCGAGGTTGCCGCGGGCGAGTACGCGGAGACCATCTTGCGGGCGAAATTTTACGAAGCGGGCAGCGCCTTTGAAGAGGGCGCATTTCAACTGGCTCTGTTGGTCTTTCAGCGAGAAGTAGAAATGTCCGCTGGTGGCTGGGCGGCAGTTGGAGATCTCGCCTTCCACCCAGATGCTGCGAAAATTTTCTTCGAAGAGACCTTGTACGGTGGCGTTGAGCTCGCTGACTTGATAAATGCGCCGCTCAAAGCTGAAGGTGAGGGCGAGTTGGCCGGAGTTGGTCGCCATAGCTTACTTATAGTGTCGTCTAAGTGGGGTGCTGATGAGTTGTGGGCAGGGGAAATCACGGGACTGCCCCTCGTTCTGTGAACCAGTGGTGATGTTTGAGGCATTCGGTCGCGCGGTACAGTCCCGGATTTTCAAGTTGCGACAGGTCACTCATTATGGCTCCATGCGCTATCCTAACGGTTCAGAGTGCAAACGGAATGGCCAGTGTTCGCCCGTTTCTGGAGGTTGCATGACAGCGCAGGAAGCGTTAGATTTTGCGAAGAAGAATGATGCACGGCAAGTTGATTTGCGGTTTACAGATCTGCCGGGATTGAGTCACCACATCTCTTATCCAATCGCCATGTTGGATGAGGGGGCTTTTGAAGATGGATTTGGCATAGACGGGTCAAGCATTCGCGGTTGGGCGGCTATCAACGAAAGCGACATGCTGATTATTCCAGACCCGGCAACGGCGTTTATGGATCCGTTTGCCGAGACCCGCACGCTGGTGATGGCCGGCGACATTATCGATCCAATTACCAGACAGCATTACGACCGCGACCCACGTTGGATTGCCAAGAAAGCCGAATTGTATTTGAAGAATGGCGGACTGGCGGACACGGCTTATTTTGGGGCCGAAGCGGAGTTTTTCATTTTCGATAACGTGCGCTTCGACCAGAACGCGCACAGCGGTTTTTACTTTATTGACGCAGAGGAAGGCCGCTGGAATTCCGGGCGCGAGCACAATAATTTGGGCTACCGGCCGCGCTACAAAGAAGGCTATTTTCCGGTTCCGCCCACTGATCACTACCAGGACTTGCGGAGTGAGATGGTGGCAACGATGATTGAGTGCGGGCTCACTATAGAGTGCCACCACCATGAGGTGGCAACCGGTGGGCAATGCGAAATCGATCAGAAATTTGACACGTTAGTAAAGTCGGCGGACAATATGATGTTATACAAATACATTGTCCGAAACGTTGCTTACCAATACGGCAAGACGGTAACTTTTATGCCAAAGCCATTGTTTGGAGACAACGGTAGCGGCATGCACACGCATCAGAGTTTATGGTCGGGGGGCAAGCCACTCTTTGCGGGTGATAACTATGCGGGGCTGAGCCAGATGGCGCTCTGGTACATCGGCGGGTTGCTACGGCATGCGCGGGCACTATCGGCGATTATCGCGCCCACGACGAACAGTTACAAGCGATTGGTGCCGGGGTATGAGGCACCGGTGAATCTAGCTTATTCAAGGCGGAATCGTTCGGCTGCGGTGCGAATTCCGATGTACTCGAACAGTCCGAAGGCGAAACGGGTTGAATTTCGTCCGCCGGATCCAGCATCTAACCCGTATCTGGCTTTTTCGGCCATGATGATGGCAGGGTTGGACGGCGTGGTTAATAAGATCGATCCGGGTGAGCCCTTAGACAAAGACATCTACGACCTGTCGCCCGAAGAAATGAAGAAAGTTCCTTCGATGCCTGGTTCGCTTGATGAGGCTCTGACTTGCCTGGAAGAAGACCATTCGTTTTTGACCAAAGGCGATGTCTTTTCCGAAGAACTTATAGAGACATATGTGTCTTACAAGCGCAAAGCGGAGGCGGAAGCGGTACGCTTACGGCCCCATCCGTACGAGTTTGCGTTGTATTACGACATTTAAGCCGTTGGCTGATAACTGCCCAGAACACGGTGGAAGCTGGTTACTTCGGTTAGATTTGCCAGTGCGTTCTGAACGGGATGGTCGGCCGTAGAGCCGACAAAATCAACATAAAACATATATTCCCAGGGATGGCCGACTAGCGGCCGGGACTCGATCTTGGTAAGACTCAAGTCGCGTAAAGCAAAGCAGGCCATGACTTTGAACAGCGCACCTGGGGTATTTGCGGTCGAAAAAACCACAGATGTTTTCCAAGGCTGTCGACCATGGTCGACGGCGGAGCGCTGTTTCGTCAACAGAAAAAATCGTGTGTAATTATGCCGATTATCTTCGATGTTCCGCTTCAGTATGACGCCGCCGTAGAACTTGGCCGCGGCAGCCGACGCAATGGCCGCTGAGGCTGGTGGGTTCTTCTCCTGCAACATCTTAACGCTGCCGGCGGTGTCGTAAAATGGCGAAGCCTTTATCGTCTTGTGTTCAGAAAAGAACTTCAGGCATTGATTTAGCGCCACTGGATGTGAAAAAGCTTCCTTCAAATCACGAAATCTAGCGCCTGGCATTGCTATCAATTGATGCGAAATTCTAACGCTTGTTTCCCCGCGAATTGGAAAGCCATATTGGAGAAGATGATCGTAATTTTCCAAAATGCTGCCATGCAAGGTATTTTCGATGGGTATAACTGCGTGAGTAACCTTATCAACCTTTAAGGCCTCAAACACGTCACGAAAGGTAGGACAAGGCCTAGGTAGCATTTCTGGTCCTAGCAGTTTTAGGGCGGCGTCGTGAGTGAAGGCTCCCAACTCTCCCTGGAAGGCTACTGTGATGTGTTTGGAGCGTTTTTTCTTGGGTGACAAGGTTCGGATCAAGGTACCAGCCCTTAGCGGAAAGTATAACCCATGAAAGCCATTCTAGCTATATTTAGCATACACTTACGCTGCTCCCGTTAGATGGCCGAGGGAGGCGGCGGGCAGGTCCGGTTGATGATTTGGCACAGGCGGAGGTGTATGATCAAAATCTGTTCTGAAAACGGAACAGAGATGCTAGCGGAATGGGAGCGATATTGCTTGATGTTTCAATTACTTAGTGGGGTGAGTAACCGGTGAGGGCCCTCCGCCTGAATGAACCAGGCCAGCAGATGAAAAAAATACGCGAGAAACTTCTTTTAAAATATCGAGATGTTTCTGAAGCGAGTCAGCGCATTGCGAAACAAAACGGTAACGTAGAATTCGCTATCGGTTTGAGTAGGCTCGCGGACATTGAGAACAAGGGAACCGTGCCATCTATCTACCGGCTGTATTCGCTGGGAACAATCTATGGGATGGATTTCAACGAGATGTTGTCACTGTTCGGCGTAAACGTTGCGCAGATGCCGAGCGATTCGTTGCGCCTTGGATTCAGCAGGACGCGGGAGGCGCGTTTCAACCCTTCTGGTGGCCTGGTGATTGAGCTGCCGGCAGAGATCGATAAGAGCTTCGATCTAAGCGCCACTACTTACATAAGTCGCCATATTCATCGCTGGGGAAAGTTGCCCGCACTCTTGTTGCAGTCACTTGATTTGCGAAAGCAGAGGTACGCATTCGTAGGAACAGATGACTGGTCGATGCATCCGCTGATTCGCCCGGGATCATTTGTGCAAATCGACGAAGCGAAGAGGCAGATCAAACGGGACAGCTTTGTGCATGAGTTTGAAAAGCCGATTTATTTTTTGGAGCATCGCAATGGGTTCCGCTGCGGTTGGTGCACGATTCGCAATGGCTGGATGGTTGTTCAGTCGCATGCGGCGTCTGGTGTTCCGCCAGAGATTTACAAGTATCCGTCAGAGGTGGACGTAATCGGGCAGGTCGTGGGAATTGCTATGCGTCTCGATCAGGAGAAGCGACGCCGTACAAGTTCTTGAGTAGGCCAAGAATCGCCTCGAAGTCTGAAAGATGGCGCTGGCGCTCGGGACCTTGAAAGGAGGCAGGCACTAAATTCTTGTAAGGTGTGAGACGAAGCCAAGCGTCTACAAGCAAACGCCGTTCGCTTTGATCGAACGCAGAAATATACAATTCGATGTCAGCCTTTTTGCGTTCGAGCGATAATCCGATCCAGTCGCGAAAAATAGTTTCGTGAATTTTTTTCAAATTACGGCTGGCAATGGTTGAGCTTCCGGGCGAAACGCCAAAATGCTCGTATCTGCCGTTGTCAGGATTACGAAGCCCCGCTAGGTAAACCAGCTTGCCGTAAAAGGTTTCGATTTTCGAGAAGTCACGGATCCACAACGCATCGCTGCCATCGTGTTCAATCGCGTTATTACGTTCGCTGAGCATTACTAATATTCCCTTAATCATACACCGATCAATCGGTGGCACAAGGGCCAAGGGTACTGCCTGCGGGGGCACGTTCTGCTCCCGGAAAACGTACTAAGACTTACATTCAAAACCTAAGTACTAGGCTATCTTAATCCTTCCGGCAGTTACAAAACATTACGAATGAGGATTTCAAGAGCCTAAGATGAAAAAAATATTGTGCGTTTCTTTCCTGCTTTTTGCAACAACGATTAGTTTCTCAGCGCCAGCTGGATCGGTGGCGGATACACTTCACAAACGCGTTGACGTGAGAATTCCGATCGAGACACGAGACATGCCGTGGCCGGATATCGGCTGCAAGAATCCCCCTCCGTGCCCCCCGAACCCGCCGAAGTTCTGAGTTGGTGGCCAGTTTTGAGTTGGTAGGCCAGGGATATGAGGAGACCATATCGTGTTTGGCTTGCCGCAGTGATAGATCTGCCGTACTATTGCTTATGAGAAAGCTATTCTGAGCAGATCATGAATACTTGGTGGATCAGTGCCCTGCAATACGCGACTTCGACGCTATCGCTGATCCTGATCTTTCGACTTTTGTTATTGCGTGAAAAGCGCGAAGGCGTGTATTCCGTCTTCGCGTTTTTTCTTGCGTTCCAGTTGGTACCGTCGGCTGCTTATTTAATTCTTTCGCGGTGGTTTCCTGGCAAGGTTGATTACCGCCTATTGTGGTTGGCGATATCGGTTGTTTACTGGACATTCTCCTTAGCGTTGGTTTATTCCTTGGCAAAGGCCGTGCTAGCTGAGCTTCCGGGGCTTTTGCGTTTTTCACGAATTCTCTTAAATTGTGTCTTCCCATTAGCGATTATTCTCGCTCTTTCCACCGCGAGCGGCGAATATTCGATAACGGGTGCGGCGAAACTTCCCGACTCGGTGGACCGCATGGTGGCAATTGGATTTGTTCTTGATCGAGCGATTTCGATGGCGGCGTTGCTTATTCTAGCGGCTATTCTCGCGTTTATTTTATGGTTCCCGGTGAAAATGCCTCGTAATCTGGCAATTTTTTGCGTCGGCTTGGTGGTGTATTTTGGGTCGAAAACAGGCCTTGCACTGCTGCGAACTTATTTTGCGCCTGGGTTGTCAAGACAAAGCACTGAGGTGGTAAGCGCGAGTATGACGATTGTCTTAGTGCTTTGTTTTGTATATTGGATTATTTTCATGGATGCGAAGGGCCAAACGGCGGAGGTTCGTCTTGGCCACAGCTGGCGTGTGGCTGATCAAAGACGGCTTCTCAACCAGCTGGAGTCGCTAAACGGAGCGTTATTGAGAAACTCTGAGCGCATGCAGTTGTGATGGAAAGTGTAAGATAGCTTACTTACTGTTAAAGGCTAGAGAATTTATTTGAACTACAGTCTTGAAAGAGTTCTAGTATTCTTGTACTGTAGTGGTACGGAGATCCTTAGTTTGAGTTTCGTGTTCGTTTTCACACCGCTGATTTTATTCTTGGCGGTAGTGCTGCTTCTGTTGCCAGTGTTCGCTCGCTTACTGCGACAGTGTCACTTGAGTGATGTGACCATGGAGTGGCTTGAGAATTTTTGCCCAGGTAGCTACGAGCCAATGGAATTCCTATTGGCCGACGACGATTTCGAGTTTTTGATTCGTCAGCCCGGGTTTGAGCATTCCCTCTGTAAGAAATTACGAAGGGAACGTATTCGCATTTTCCGACAGTATCTGGACAGGTTGATTGGCGATTTTAACCGTTTGCATGTATATGCCAGATACCTGGTTACGCAAAGTCAAGTGGACCAATCGAGCTTGCTGGCGCGATTGGTATGGTTGCGTGTGCGATTCTCAGTGACTGTTTTGAACGTGGAGGCGAGCTTGGTGCTGGCTTACTTCGGCTTCCAACCGCGTGTTGTTACGCGAGCGATTGCACACTTGAACGAAATGAATGGCTATCTGCACGCGATGTCGACAGCCTAATTTATTTAGCTAACCGCAGTCTTAGCGGCCCTCGGCAAATTTTTTCAAAGCTTCCTTGGCCTTGGCGTAGTCTTTGAACTGCCGTTCAGCTTGTTTGAATTCCGGCGTATGTACGCAGCGGCGGGCTCCACGGTTTTCAGTCGGGTAGCGCAAATGAAGCATCTCGTGAAACATCACGAAGCGCACCGCGATTTCGGGAGCCGCCGCAGAATCAAGGGCGCTGCTCAAGACGATGACGTGGTGGCATGGATCGTAGTGGCCAAGTATGGTTCGAGACGCGCGCAGACTCCAGCCGAGCGCTGGCGCAGCCATCAGGCCGTTGAAATATTGTTCATTCAAATCAAGAAACAGCGCAGTCAGGTCATAGACAGCACCTTGCGGATCGCGATACGATTTGCGGCCGCGCTCCCGCTTGACAGAGTGCAAACTGTGGCGCATGTCTGCGCGATTCAAATAGCGGCGATACTGAGCAAGGCAGTTCTTATCGGGCGGTTTACCGAAGAGCTTACAAAGCAGAACTGTGGCTAATGCTTCGTGGATGGGCGCGGGTGCGGTTTGCAGCAGATCGCTAATATCTACCAGCAGGCAGCCGTCGCGGAAACTGATGCGGCTATTCGCGTTAGCGTATCTCTTGAACCGGACATGAATTTCCGGGACAGGCGTGCGGGGCCGCACGGCTTGGAAAACGCGTGCATAAATCTGCTCGACCGTTTCAAAAAACAGCGCCGCCTCGACTTGCATTTTCCCCAAATGTAACATGGAGTTGCAGGATTTTGTTTTAAGTTCAAAAAGAATCGAGTTGAGGGATTTTGCCAACTGCCAAGATAACCGCCGTGGGTACGTATGTGCCGCCGGATGTATTGACCAACGAACAACTGTCGCACATGGTTGAAACCAACGACGAATGGATTCAAACTCGCACGGGCATTCGCGAGAGACACATTGCCGACGCTAATACTGCGACATCTGACATGGCGATCGCCGCCGCCAAATGCGCCTTAGCGAAGCGCGGCATCGCGCCGACAGAATTGGGCGCGATCATACTCTGTTCGGTAACGCCAGACACAATGTTTCCATCGACGGCCTGCATCGTGCAGAATGCTTTGGGTGCGACCGGCGCTTGGGGATTTGATCTTTCGGCGGCCTGCTCCGGGTTTCTCTATGGCTTGACTGTAGGCGCGCATTTGGTGGCGGGCGGCGCACATCGTTATGTTCTGGTTTTGGGCGCCGACACGATGTCCCGAATCATCGACTATACCGACCGGTCGACTTGCATTTTGTTTGGCGACGGTGGAGGTGCATTTTTGCTGGAGCCTTCGGCAGATGCGGCGACCGAAGGTGGCTACATCGGGCACCTGAATGAAATTGATGGATCGGGTGCGCCCTTCCTGAATATGCCCGCCGGGGGAAGCCGTTTGCCGGCGAGTGCGGAAACAGTGGCGAATCGGCAACATTATGTGAAGCAGGAAGGCCAGCAAGTCTTCAAATATGCAGTGAAGAAGATGGCTGATTTATCGGAAGCGCTGCTTGCCAAGCATGGGGTCAAGCCGGAAGAAGTGAGGCTATTGATTCCACATCAAGCGAACCGCCGGATTATTGTGGCAACGGCCGAGCGTTTAGGCATGCCTCTGGACCGAGTAGTGATTAACCTTGACAAATACGGCAATACGACCGCAGCGACTATTCCTTTAGCCACAAACGATGCGCTTGAGCAAGGACAGCTAAAGAAAGGCGACTTGGTGATGTTCGCCGCGGTGGGAGCGGGTTACACGGCAGGCGCTAGTTTGTGGCGTTGGGCGTTTTAGGATCGAGCTTCACTTTGCCGGCATCCTGTAACTTCTTGTATTCCTGAAGGACTTTGATCACGTACTTGCGAGTCTCCAGGTAAGGAGGGATGCCGTTGTATTTCTGCACGGCTCCCGGGCCAGCGTTGTAGGCGGCGAGCGCTAGCGTCGCGTCGCCGTTGTACTTCAGCAACAACTCGCGCAGGAATTTGGCGCCGCCCAAAATGTTTTCTTCCGCTTTATGTGCGTCCACGCCCAGAACCGCCGCGGTACCAGGCATAAGCTGCATAAGACCAATGGCGCCCTTGTTTGAAACGGCATCCTGGCGGAGGTTGGATTCGATGCGCGCCACACTGCGTACAAATTCCGGATCTAAGCCTTGTCGGATGGAAGCGCGCACCAACATTTCGTCGAAATTAGCGGCCGGCGCCTGATTGGCGAGCGGATTACCGCCATCCTTAGGAAGGTCGGGCAAGGGGACGATCTCGGCAATCTGGTTGGTAGGCACCTCCATGGTGCCGGTACCGGTGTGCAGCTCGTAGATCTCGCCGCGCTGGACGTGGGAGTCAGCGGTAAGGCAGAAGCCATTGGTGAGACAAATGGATTCCCGGGCGGACACGGGGGCCACCATGAGCGCGCCAGCCAGAACGACTGTGATGAGTACACCTTTTAACATGCGGTTAGTTAGGTCTTGAGGAGAACTCCCTTCCACTAGGTAATACGTTGGTTTCGAGTCCTTGGATTCGCAAAAAACCTTCTTCTAAAAGCGCGGCCGACGCGAGAGTTCGGTTGGCCACTTCCGCAATGTCGCTTCCTTTACCGTAACGAGACTTAAACAGGTCAGAGACATCCTGCAACTGTTTTTTGATACCAGAGAGGTATCGTGCCATGGCAGCGTGTTCGTCGTGAGACAACGGGAACTGCACCTTTTCATTTTGCCATAGGCGGCGGGAAGAGCCGATTTGGGACGGAACTTCTGCTTCTCAAGCCTCCCGCCATGAAAGTTCTGCGTCCGACCGCCGAACGTAATTCGCATCTAGGCCGACAGGATCGAGCCACCCGGACGGCCCGTCCATTTCGGCGCACTCGGCTATCCAGGCCGCTAGCCAAGGCGATGCCGCAGTGAAGGGGCGTTCCGCATTTCGGCAGGGTCCAGAATTCAGGCCGATCAATTCGGCTTCTGTAGGCAGGCTTGCTAGCCAACCCTGTAGAGGCGCAACCGTTTCAGCGGTGACGATCTTCGCTTGCGAATCGTAGAGAGCGCCATAAACATCACCTCGGCGCGCGTCCAGCGCCACGGCACGTAACGTTGCGTGACCTGCCAGACTCAGTGCTCGCAAATTTGAAATTCCCAAAGCGGGCTTGCCCAACGCTTCGGCTAATCCTTTGACTGTTGCCAGTGCTACCCGGACTCCGGTAAAGGACCCCGGACCACTTGCGGCGGCGAAGCAATCGACCTCATTCAGTTTGCTGCGAGCTTGAGCGAGCGCCTGTTCAATTGCGCCGAAGATGATGTGCCCGAAGCCATCCGTCGCTTGCAGGTGCACGTCGGCCAGCGTTTCATGTGCGCGCCGCAAAGCAACGCTACCCAACTCTGTAGAAGTGTCCACCGCCAGAATCAAAGGTGATTGGCTCATTAAGGCGTCAGCGTATAAACGCGATCCAACTCATATGCTTTGCCGTTTGCGTTAATAGCCTCCAATCGTAGGCTCAAAACGCTTCCGGGCAGGGCCAAGGCGGCAGGAATCAGCAGCGTGCCGGTCGATCCAAAACCGATGACGCGGGCACCTTCGCCGCCCGCCACCACTTCGCCCCACCATACGTATTGGATATAGCGGGTGGCCCGGTTGGCGCGCGTGACCTTGGCTCTGAATGGCGCCGGCGCTCGCACGCTAATTTGATCCCCTGGCGGATCAACGATTTCTATTGGAATCTTTGCAGCATCGCTTTCGGGCTCTTGAACGGGCGGATCTTGCGATTCAAAGTAGTATGACTTCGCCATGGATTCTTTGTGCCCTTCACGTGGTACCTGTAGAACCCAGTCATGCGTGTTGTCGGGCGTCTCGCGGCTGAAGACTTCGCCGCGGTAATCCTTGAGCGGTGTCTCTTCTCCGGTAGCCGGATTGATCCAGACCGGGTTGTATTTATGTTTTGGAAGATTGATTTCAATGATGCCGGGCTTATCAGCGTAAGTCAGATACTCCACTTCGTCGAGACCCACCGCGCGCGCACCAGAGACTCCGAAGTAAGGCTCCAATTCCCAATGACGGGTATCGGAAACGACTTGGAACCAAGTCTGGATCGCTTTGACATTGGCCGGATTCAGCGTCGCCTCGTAGGGAACGCTCGGGTACTGCCCATTTGTTGTTGCGTTCCACAATTCGTGGCGGAAGGCTGCTGGTTCCGTTGAAGAGATGGCATGAACTGCAGGCTGAGTAGTGAACTGATGATCAACAGCGCCGAGTTCCGGGTGAGGCGAACCTTCAACGATGAAATTCATCCAGCCATCGCTCAGTAGTGGCGAGGAAGTGAAGCGCGCATCTGTCGAACGAGGATGCCGAAAACCATCGTATTTTTTGAGGGCAAGTCCGACGTCTCGTAACAACGCGCGCGAACCGGGAATGTCTTCGTAGTGTTCGAAGCCTTGCCAGGTGGCGTTGAGTCCGCCGTAGCGCCCAACCAAGTAGCGCACCATTGGCTCAAGTTTTTCGCGTGCTTCGAATGCTCCACTGCGAACGAAAGATTCGTCAGCCAGGATTAAATCGACTGTTAGTCCATGGTTGGACACTGCTAAGATTCGGTCGTCGAGTTTCTCGAAGTAGCTCAGATTCGGCAAGCCATCAGCATTGAAGGGCTTCGCTCCGTTGTGTAGAGTGAGCAACGTTCCGCGGATGTGGTTGAACCCATCTTTCTTGCGGGCGTCGAGCCAAGCTTCGAGGGTGTTCTGATCGAGGTCAAGCCAAGGCACACTAGCGCCAAACCAGAGATGAGGTCTTTTGTTTGTGCTGCGCCAATGCCGCAGGTTGGCAATATTCACCAAGCCGGAGTCGGAAGTTTCGGTTACCTGAAAGTTGGCCTCTTGTTCGTTGAGGCGCTTGCTGCTGCTGGTGATCTTGTAGGTCCAAAGGCCAGGCTCAGTCGGAGTGAAGCGCACGTGCAGGGTCTTGCCGCCCACCCAGAACTGCCGCATCAGGTAGGTGATATGGCTTGGTGAACGAAATTCAACGCGCAGCAGGTCGTCGTCCATCAGAGCCTGCGGAGATGGAATTTCGTTGGCTTGCATATCGAAGCTCAGTTCGCATGGATAGTACTGGCGTGCGCCTTGCGAGCACAACGCAGGTACCCCGGCCTTAGAAAACTGCACAAAGAAAACTAAGAAAAACACGGTGCAAACCGCAGCGTGGCGCATATGCTCAGCATAGCCAAGGGAGCGTAGAAGGGTCGGCGTTCGCTGGCACTCTCAATTATTTGCTGCCAAAGTGATACGAAATGGCGATTAAGGCAACTAAATGTTAAGGACGAGTACTGGTGCAACTTGCCAAAGAGAAAAATCGTCCATACAATCGAGGGATACTTAATCCTTAAACGGAGCACAGTACGTAGTAGAGGCTGTGTAAAGACTGAATAAGTCGACCGGGTTGTCGATAAGAGAGTGAGGCTGCTTATGGACATCGTTGGAGATCGAAAGTTCGTAGAAGTGCCTGGTGGCAAGACTCATGATCTACCGCCACTGTTGGTGAAGAGTGCGCCCGAGGTCAAGCGGCTTGACAAAATGATGGGCATAGCCGCCGAGATCATTGAGCAGGAAGATATGGTGCCGATCCTTGCGGTTCCTATGCCGGGCACCGAGGATTTACTGGAGCGGCGCAAGCTGGACTTGGCGCTCAATCTAGTGGATCAATACCTGGGAGTATTAACGCACTGGCACTGGGGCGACTCAGTTCTGGAGTGGATCCGTCAATGTGAGATCACCTTCGGCGCGCGGTTAGAACTGCGAAATTTGCTGCGCAGCGATATCTGGCCGCATGCTGGGCGTAGCAGCTTCGTCATGCTGCTTGGCGATAAGGCAGTTGAAACGCACGGCGTAAGTCTGGAGAAAGCGGTTGGCTTGCGGCTCGCTTTCCGGCAGATGCCACCGATTCGCTGCTGCTCCGATCAATTCTTGTTCTACTTGAACAACTCAGTTGGGCAGACCGCGTATCAAACGTGGCTTGATAAGACACCAAACCCGATCGCATCCTTGCCGCCTGAGCGGTTCCAGTTTGAAGTTGTGGATATGTCGGTCGACGTCCACTAACGGTTGGGGCGTCCGGTTTTCTTGTCGACTAACCTTTCGACTTCCTCACGAAGTCTAGAATGTCGAACTTCCTCACTTCGCGGTTGGGGAAAAAGCTATCGATTGCCGATTTCTCGTCGTCGAAGATTCGGAAGACGGTCGCGAGCTTCGTCAAGATCAAAAGTTCTGCGCTGCGTTTCGACAGATTCATCAACGCCAACCCGCCGCCCGCCTTGTTGAGCGTTGAGTGAGCCGCCACTAGCGTACCGAGACCGGAGCTGTCTATATAGTCCACACCTTTTAGATTTAGTACCACATTCCGGCTCTCGCCCCCGGCAGCTTTATTACCGTGTTCACGGAGCGAGCCTGCCGCGTCCCCCGCTACTAGACGGCCCTGCAGATCCAAAATTAGAATTCCTTCCACTTCCCGTTCTTCAATGAGCAAAGCCATATAAGCTCCTCTAACCCGATCTTATTGCCGTATTGTAATGCAACTGTCAGTAAGGCTCACTCGAAGAAGAGTAAAGTAAGAGATTAGAATTCATGAGAACCGGAAGAAACATCTTTCTTCTTTTGGGCTCGTTGCTTGCGATGCAAGCGGCTGCAGCCGATGTGCCGGAGCAACACGTCACTAACATTTTCAAGCCCCTTGCGACGCCGGCGGAGTCCGAGTATCACATTGCGCTATTTGTCTTTGCGATTACGGGATTTATTTTCGTGGGTGTCGCCGGATTGCTTTTCTATACGATCTGGCGATTCCGCAGGCCCGCTGGTTCAATAGAACAGCAAGAGCCGCCGCAGGTTTACGGAAGCAATCAGATAGAAGTGGCTTGGACAGTACTACCGATTCTGGTTGTGTTTGTTTTAATCGGCGTCTCGGCGCGAGTGATTGCGGCTGTTGAAAATGCCAGTCCCCCGCAGGCCGCTTTGAAGGTAACGGTGATTGGGCATCAATGGTGGTGGGAGGTACTTTACCCTGACTACGGAATTGTTGGCGCCAATGAAATTCACATGCCGGCCTCGGGCGACGGGAAGAACGCAACTTATTTGCAGCTACAGAGTGCGGACGTCATTCATAGTTTTTGGGTGCCGCAACTTTCCGGTAAGACCGATTTAATTCCTAACCGCACGAATTTTATGTGGGTGGACCCGCGCAAACCCGGCTTGTATGTAGGTAACTGCGCTGAATACTGCGGAACGCAGCACGCTAACATGTTACTGCGCGTTGTTGCCGAAGAGCCGGCAGCGTTCAAGCAGTGGACCCTTGGGCAACAGAAACGCGCCGTTGACGACCCTAGCGCTAGTGGCGGCCGTTACGTTTTCGAATCGCTTGCATGCGTGAACTGCCACAATATCTCTGGCTTGGGCAAGGCTAGCGCAGGAAGTAAATTTGGCCCCGACTTAACGCACCTTGCGAGCCGGCAAACGCTGGGGTCGGGCGTTTTGAAGAATACTCCGGAGAATTTGCGTGCATGGGTGAATGACCCGCAAGTTGCTAAGCCTGGCTGTCTGATGCCAAGCATGAAGCTAACGCCGGACGAGCTGACAAAGATGGTAGATTTTCTGGAGACTTTAAAGTAGTATGGCCTCGATTCACTACCCGGTAGAGCATTCGCAAGTCGAAGACGCACCGTTTTCGTTATCGAGTTACATGTACGAATGGGTTTCAACCGTTGACCACAAACGGTTGGGGCTTATGTACATTGTTACTGCGTTGCTGTTCTTTGTGATCGCCGGACTGATGGCGACTATCATCCGTTTGCAGTTGGCGTTTCCCAACGGCAAAGTTGTTGATCCCGATACTTATAACCGCCTCTTCACCATGCATGGCACCACGATGGTGTTCTTGGTTGGAATGCCGTTTGTTGCGGGTTTATCGAATTATCTGGTCCCGCTCATGATTGGCGCGCGCGATATGGCGTTTCCAAGACTGAACGCGTTCGGTTTTTGGATTTTTCTGTTTGGCGGGTTCTTGCTCTACTTCAGCTACATCGGTGGGAGCGGGTTGTCGGGTGCTGGCTCGGCGCCAGACGTAGGTTGGTTCGCTTATGCACCGCTAACATCCCGCGCTTTTTCGCGCGGCGCGAGTACGGATTATTGGATCCTTGGAATTCTGGTGGCTGGCATCGGTAGTATCGCCAGTGCGATTAACGTGATCGTGACCACCATATCTATGCGTTGCCCAGGTATGACGCTGAGCCGCATGCCGATGTTTGTGTGGGTAATGTTGATTGATTCATGGCTGATCATTATTGCTTTGCCGCCGCTTTCGGCTGCGCAGATTATGCTGCTGATTGACCGCTTTCTAGGCGGCAATTTCTTCAATACCCAATCTGGTGGATCTGCCGTTCTGTGGCAACATTTCTTCTGGATTTTTGGCCATCCGGAAGTCTACATCCTGATTTTCCCGGCATTCGCGATCTTGTCTGAAATCATTCCCATTTTTTCGCGCAAGCCGATTTTTGGCCGGCCAGCGATGGTGGGCGCGGTCGCTTCGATTGGTTTTATTAGTTTGGGCGTGTGGGCGCATCACATGTTTGCCGTTGGCATGTCGTCATGGTCGAACACTTTCTTTACAGCGTCGACGATGATCGTCGGCATTCCAACAGGCATCAAGATCTTTAATTGGGTTGCCACAATGTACGGCGGCAAACTGCGCTTAGATACGCCAATGTTGTTTTGCTGCGCCTTTCTGTTTCAGTTCTTGATTGCCGGTCTAACGGGAATCATGCTGGCGACGGGGCCCTTTGATTGGCAACTGCACGATTCCTATTTCGTGGTGGGCCACTTCCATTTCACGCTAGTAGCCGGGCTTGTGTTTGCACTATTCGCAGGAATGTACTACTGGTATCCCAAAGTCACCGGACGCATGTACAACGAGACTATGGGGAAGTGGCAGTTCTGGCTGTTCACGATCGGCGTGGAGCTTACTTTTGTACCGATGCACTTTCTGGGATTCTTGGGCATGCCACGCCGCATCTACACATACGCTCCGGATCGCGGTTGGGACTTTTGGAATCTGCTTTCCACCTCCGGCCTGATCTTCCAGATACCAGCGGTCCTTCTTTTTGTTTATAACTTGTTGTATTCGGGATTCAAAGGTGAGCGGGCAGGCGACGACCCGTGGGATGCCTGGACGCTGGAGTGGGCGACTACCTCACCGCCCCGAGATTACAACTTTGAAGAAATTCCGGAAGTGAAGAGCAGCCGTCCGCTGTGGGATTTGAAGAATCCCAACGACCCCGACTGGAGACACGAATAATGGACGCGGCAATCGTTGGCAAGGCGCCGCTGATCCAGGGTGAATGGAAGCTGCCAGACCGCGGCACGATGGGGGTGATTTTCCTTATTGTTACCGAGTCTGCCCTTTTCACAATTTTCGTGGTTGCCTATATCGTATACATGGGCCATAGCTTGAGTGGGCCTTACCCGAAAGACGTTCTCGACCTTCCCATTGTGGCTAGTGTTTGTTTGCTATCGAGCAGTTTGACGATTGTATTAGCCGAGCATGCCTTGAAGCATCAGCGGCTGACGCTATTCAAACTTTGGTGGTTTGCCACGATCGTGCTCGGCCTGGAGTTTCTTGTCTCGACCGGGCTGGAATGGCGGAAATTAATTTACGAAGATCACCTGACGGTGAGCACAAATCTTTTTGGCACCACATTCTATTCGCTGGTGGGCCTGCATGCTAGTCACGTTATTGTCGGCATGCTGTTTCTGATATTGGTTATGCTGGTGAGCCTGTTTGGCTTTCCGATTCACACGCAAGAGCGACGCGTCAAGTTTCTTTCCTGGTACTGGCACTTTGTAGATGCCGTGTGGGTGGTTGTATTCACGGTAGTTTACGTGATTGGAAGATAAGCTATGTCACAGCATTCAGATGATCGCACTCAAATTCAACTTCCGGCCCCCACCTTCTGGCCCATGGTGCTGGCTTTCGGCATCACATTGATAATGGCGGGGATTGTGACGCATTGGGCAGTTAGCGTTGTTGGCTTTGTGATTGCCGCAAGGGCGGCATTTGGTTGGTGGGGAACGGTGATTCCTCACGAAGACCACGAGTCTGTCGCGATCGATATGTTGCGGCATCCGTCGCCAATTTGCGTTGGTGAGCGTTCGGTTGTGAAATTGAAACTCGGTGAAGGCGGTCACCGCGTTCGTGTTCCAGAGGAGATTCACCCTTATTCAGCGGGTCTCTGGGGCGGACTAGCGGGCGGCGCAGTGATGGCGGCTCTGGCTTGCATATACGGCTTGGTAGCGCAGCACAGCATTTGGTACCCCATAAATCTTCTTTCTGGCGTGGTGATCCCAGACCTAGGCAACGAATCGATCGAGTATCTACGCAAGTTTCATGCGTTGGCTTTTGCGGCGGCTTTTGTGGGCCACGGCATCATCTCGATATTGGTTGGAGTTCTGTATGCGGTAATGCTCCCAATGTTTCCAAAGTACGCGCCGTTTTGGGCCGGAATTCTGATGCCGGTGATTTGGAGTGTTCTGGTTGCCACCACCCTCGACATCTTGAATCCGGCAATGAACTCGCGTATTAGTTGGCCCTGGTTTGTGGTCTGTCAGCTGGGCTTTGGTCTCGTTGGCGGCTACATCATTGCGCGCAGTACTCATATCAGAACCATGCAAACCTGGACACTCGCAGAACGTGCGTTTTTGGAGACTCCACGGGATGAGGGCGGACGTTGATGCGTTTAGCACTCCAGATAGTTGCTGGAGCGATCACACTGCTGAGCCTGGTGGCATGTGATCCGCCAGGCAAACCTGAGGCGGAAGAGACGCCTGCTGCGGACGTGACCGACTTCAAAGTCCTCTACTCGAAGAACTGTTCGGGCTGCCATGGCAACGACGGGAAAAAGGGCCCAGGACGCATTCTGAACGACGCTGTATATTTGGCCGTTGTGCCGAAAGAAGCTTTGAAGGATGTGATCGAACACGGCCGAGCCGGTACCGCCATGCCAGCGTGGGCTATTAGTGACGGCGGTCCATTAACGCCCAAGCAGGTGGACATCATGGTTGACGGAATTGAAAATTGGCAGAAGCCGATGGCCGCTCCTCCCAACGCTGAGCTTCCTGCCTACGCGCAAACTGCACCCGGCGATCCGGTAAATGGCAAACGGCTGTTTGTACGAGGATGCTATGCCTGCCATGGCCCAGGCGCGCGCGTCGGCTCCGTTACCGATCCTTCTTACTTGTCTCTTTCGAGCAATCAAAATTTGCGTACCTCAATTATTGTGGGTCGCATGGATTTAGGAATGCCGAACTACCGTGTATTGAACGCTGGGCACGCGTTAAGCGATCAGGATATAAGTGACCTGGTGGCTTATTTGGTGTCGCTGCGGCCGGAGGAATCGGCGATGGGGAAAACACAATGAGTGTCATCAAGGAAATAGACAAGCCAGCCGGCCATGCGGAAGGCGCCGTTGGAAACCCGTCTCGTAGAGACTGGCTGTTTAACATCGGCGTCGCGTTGAACGTGATCGCGGGAGCAGCGTTGGCTGTGCCGCTGGTCGGGTTCATTTTTTCGAGTTTCGCCGAGAAGAAAGACCCGCGCGATTGGATTTCGCTTGGCCCGCTCGATCACTTTCCAGAGAAGACCACACGGATTGCCACGTACCGGAATCCTTTCACGCGTCCTTGGGATGGTGAGACCGCGGAGATTCCTTGCTGGGTGCGGCGCATTAGCGGCGATCAGTTTCAAGTGTTCGCCATTAACTGTACCCATTTAGGTTGTCCGGTTCGTTGGTTTCAAGAATCTGGGTTATTTCTTTGCCCCTGTCATGGCGGCGCTTATCTAGAGGACGGCTCGCGCGCTGCTGGTCCACCGCCGCGCGGGCTCTTTCAATACGCGTACAAAGTCGAAAAAGGTCAGTTGTATGTGAAGGGCGGGCAAATGCCGACGCTCTCAAATCCAGTTTAGGAGTTTTTGCATGAATACTTTGCGAAAAGCAGCCGTCTGGCTTGACGACCGCCTCCATCTGGTTGCGCTGTTTTCATCGACAGCCGGGCACGAGGTGCCGAAAAGCGCCGGCAGTTGGTTTTATGTTTTTGGCAGCGCCACCCTGCTCTGCTTCATTATCCAAGTCATTACCGGCGCTTGTTTGGCCTTCGTTTATATCCCTTCGACTAATGAAGCCTGGACGAGCTTGCAATATCTGAATCACGATCAGTTCTGGGGCTGGTACTTACGAGCTGTGCACAATTGGGGCTCGAATTTCATGGTGGCTATCATGACGCTGCACATGATTCAGGTCTTTCTGTTTGGCGCTTATAAATATCCGCGCGAACTCACTTGGGTAAGCGGCATCTTTCTGCTGTTGATGACGCTTGCTATGGCGTTTACTGGCCAAGTGATGCGATTCGATCAGGACGCCTATTGGGGTCTCACCATTGGCGCATCGATTACCGGAAGAGTTCCCGTTATTGGAGCGCAACTCGTGCATTTGTTACTAGCTGGGCCTATCATCGCGGGCGAAACCTTGTCGCGATTCTTTACCCTGCACGTGTTCATGATTCCAGGCTTCGTCATCGCCCTAGTGAGCATGCACTTGCGTCTCGTGCTGACTAAGGGAATTAACGAATATCCGACTCCCGGCAAACCCGTCCGCAAAGCTACTTACGATGCAGAGTACGCCGACATCATCCGTAAAGAGGGTGTACCTTTTGTTCCGCATGCGATTGGCAAAGACCTGATCTTTGCGGCTCTCGTGATTGTTGCAATTTTGGGCGCAGCTTTTGTTTTTGGACCGAAAGGGCCTGGCGGACCTCCGAATCCCACGCTGGTTGACACCAACCCGCGGCCCGACTTCTATTTCCTCTCCATCTTCGCGGCTCTGGCTTTATTGCCGGATTGGATGGAAGTCCTTATTTTGTTTGTCGCTCCCGCGGTTTGCATCACGCTCCTTCTGGGGCTGCCTTTTATTTCGCCAACAGGCGAAAAGAGTGCGCTTCGCCGACCGATTGCGGTACTTTCTGTCGTCTTTGTGATGCTTGTCATTGCGGTACTCACCTACATGGGAGAGACTTCTCCTTGGTCGCCGAAAATGTCAGCCTGGAGCGGATACGCCGTACCGGAAAAATTCGTTAAGAATCGCACGCCGCTCGAGTTGCGGGGTGCACTGGTTTTCCAGAATAAGCAATGCCGCAACTGTCACTCACTGGGCGGAGAAGGTGGACAGCGCGGTCCGGCTTTGGACGAGGTGGCCACGCGGCTCACTAGAGAAGAACTGGTGCGCCAAGTCATTCAGGGTGGCGGCAACATGCCAGCCTATGGGAAGAAGTTAAGCCCGCCTGAGGTGGATGCGTTGGTGTCATTTATGACGACACTTCATTCCACTGCTCCCGTGCGGCCATCGAACCAGCCGCAAAACAGTTTGCCCCGTGACATCGCCGTCATTCCGGCGCCGTCTGGTTTTTTGAGTAAACGCTAACGTGGAATCGGCCGCCGAAGCCGCATTTGAGTCGTGGGCGATTGATCTACGAGTCGTCTTCCTTCTCCTGCTGAGCGCGGCCGTTTACCTCCGTGGCTGGTTGCGCGGACGCACTTTGCTGCGCGACGATCGCGACAGTCTGCGGCTGACTTCTTTTCTTGCGAGCTTAGTCGTTCTGTTTCTGGCGACCGAATCTCCGCTCGACGCCTTCGATAGCCTATTCCTTTCCGCGCATATGACGCAGCATCTGCTGCTTATGATGGTTGCGCCACCGCTGCTTTTGCTTTCCGAGCCGCTGTTGCCCGTTTTGCGCGGCCTGCCCAAAAGCTTTGTCAAAGAAGGGCTCGGTCCATTCTTATCGTGGAAGCCACTAAAACAGTTCTTCGGCTGGCTTGTGTCGCCCATACCGGCGTGGTTGATCTTTGCGTTGAGTACGGTCCTTTGGCATATCCCGCAGTTGTATGAACTTGCTCTATCGTCGCCCGCCTGGCATGGGGTGCAACATGCCTGCTTTTTCTGGTCGGGTGTTTTGTTCTGGTGGCCCGTTATTCAACCAGCGCCCGGAAAGCGGCGTTGGCCGAAGTGGGTTGCGATACCGTATCTGCTGGCCGCCGACATTCTGAATACCTTGCTATCGGTTGTGTTTGTCTTTTCTAGCCATTTGCTTTATGCCAGTTACGGTACGGTTCGAGCCTCCCCTTTCAGCGCGCTCGAAGATCAGAGCCTGGCCGGTCTGATTATGTGGGTGCCGGGATCAGCCGTCTATTTGCTGCCGGCCTTCGTTCTCGTGATGGGCTTGTTCACCTCCCCGGGAATGCGAGTTGCGCATGTTCCGCGGCGGGTTCGCGCCAAAGCCAAACCAGCCAGATCGGTATGGTGGAAGCGTGCGCCTATGCTGCGGCGAGTGGCGCAAGTGGCCATGCTGCTTACCTCAATTGCAGTGGTCGCAGACGGATTCCGAGGTCAACAAGTGGCCGCTTTAAACCTCGCGGGCGTCTTGCCTTGGATACATTGGCGCGCGTTGTCGATGCTCGCCTTACTCACAGTGGGCAATCTATTCTGCCTCGCTTGCCCGTTTATGTTCGTGAGAGACGCCGCCCGGCGGCTGATTTTCCCAACTCTCCGCTGGCCGCATGCTTTGCGAAACAAGTGGCTCGGAGGCGGATTGATCGTCGCCTATCTGTGGGTGTACGAAGCTTTTTCCGTTTGGGACAGCCCTTGGCTAACTGCTTGGTTGATTGCCGGGTATTTCATCGTGGCCGTGGCGATTGACTCGCTATTTCGCGGCGCGAGCTTTTGCAAGTATGTATGCCCGATTGGTCAATATCATTTCGTGGTCTCACTTATTTCGCCGCGTGAGATCGCTGTCAGAGATAAAGCAACTTGCTACCGCTGTCAGACCTACGATTGCATTCGCGGCAACGAAACCGCACGCGGCTGCGAACTCTTTCTGTTTCAGCCTAAGAAGGCGAGCAACATGGATTGCACGTTCTGTTTGGATTGTGTGAAAGCTTGTCCGCACGATAACGTGGGGCTACTCGCGGTTGCCCCTGGCGCGACGCTCATCTCGGATGTCTACCGATCCTCTATCGGGAGATTCTCGAAACGCATTGACCTGGTGGCACTCACGCTGCTCATCGTGTTCGGAGCGTTCGTGAACGCCGCCGGCATGGTTGGCCCGGTCATGATGTGGGAACACGGTTGGCACGCGCGCCTCGGTTCTCACGCCATGCCTTTTGTAGTCGGTTGCTTTATCGTTGCGGGCGCGGTGCTTTTGCCACTCATTACCTATTGGCTCTGCCGGCTCATCAACGGATCTGCGGAGCAAGCCAATCGTTTAGCATTCTCGCTTGTGCCGGTTGGAGCTGGTATGTGGGCGGCGCATCTCCTATTCCATGCGGCCTCTATGTGGACCACTGCCTCAGTTACGTGGCTACAGATCCTCTTTCTCGAAGCTGGCTTGTTGCTGAGCTTATACACTGCCTGGCGCATTGGCAAGCAGGCAAAGCTATTCGTACCTTGGGCCAGTGTGGCGTGCCTGCTGTTCGCGGCGGGTGCCTGGATTTTCTTTCAACCAATGCAGATGCGTGGGATGATGATGCATTGATGAAGCGAGTCATCTCTCTTCTTGCTGCGTTGGCATCTCTCACCTGGGCTGATGGCGGCAAGGTGCAGTTCCAACGCAAAGCGGGTGCCTTTAACATCACGCTGTTCAGTTCGCCCGCCACTGTGCGCGCTGGGCGCACCGACTTCAGCGTGATGGTGCAAAAAACCTCCGATCAATCTGCCGTGCTAGACGCCGATGTGCGCTTGCGATTTGTACAGCGCAATGAGACGGCAATTTCCTCCGTTAGTGCTCCAGCGCGTCACGATCAAGCCACCAATAAGCTTCTCTATGCGGCTCACGTCGATTTGAACGCAACTGGAAAATGGCGGGTTGAAATCACTGTTCAGACCCCCCGAGATAGTGCGCTGGTGACCGGTGATCTTGATGTAGAATCACCAGAGCCGAAGATCCTACAGTACTGGCCTTATTTCATGATCTTGCCAGTGGCGGCATTCTTGTTCTTAGTTAATCAGCGGCTGAAACGCCGACGCCGCGCCGCGAATCGGCGATAACTGCCATTGCGGCATTCCGGCCATTGATGGCAATCACGCTTCCGCCCGGATGCGTGGCTGCGCCACATAAGTAGAAGCCCGGCATGGGAGTGCGGTAACTCAGACGATTGCTCCACATATAGTCGGGAAGGCACTCGCCTTGAAAGATGTGCCCGCCGCTAAGACCCACCCGCTCTTCAATATCAGGCGGTCCAAGAGCCTCGCAATCAATTACGGCCTCCGGCATATTTGAACAGTAGTGGGCCAGCGCTTCTAACCCCAAACGCTTCGCGGCTTCACGGTGCTGATTCCAACCTCCTTTGGCAAACGTATAAGGCACGTATTGCGAGAAGACGCTCATGGTGTGTGTTCCGGGCGGCGCAACGGTCGAATCATGCACGCTCTGAAAATACAGTTCAGTCCAAAGCCGCTGCGGTAGCTTGCCTGCACGCGCAGCGGCATAGCCATCCTTCCATTCCTGCTTGCTTAAAGGTGTATTGATCTGCCCGTAATGATGAGGCTGTAAAGTGCCTGGCCGCGCGCGAAAATTCGGCAACTCTTTGAGCCACACATTCATTTTCAAAGTGCAGCCGCGCATAGGAATTCCTGCAATCTTGCCACGCCACGCGGCGTCAGCATGATCTCCTAAGAGCCGCAAAGCGGTTCGAGGATCAGCGTTCGAGATGATCACCGGTGCATGTATCGTCTCACCGCCTGCCAACTCTACGCCTTTCTCTGGAAACACATGAGCAACTGGAACACCGCTTGCAATCACCGCTCCCGCTTTCGCTGCCGCATCCGCAAGATAGAACGACACCATGCCCATGCCGCCCTTCACATAGCCCCACATTCCGGCCAGACCGCCCAGGCGTCCAGACGAATGGTGAAAGCGCACCGAAGCTGTGCCCTTCTCGAATGGGCTGGCGTTGGTGCCGATCACGCCCTGGCCGAGGTAGGCGATCTGCAACTGCTCATCCTCCAGAAAATGCTCGACGAACTCGGCCATCGACCAGTCGAAGA
>Ga0182012_10001173_pt1 | contig 28972 bp, 27 predicted proteins | sample 612S2SmetaG_FD_120486 | JGI IMG/M metagenome (GOLD analysis project Ga0182012, IMG submission 120486) | Permafrost microbial communities from Stordalen Mire, Sweden - 612S2S metaG | ecosystem: Environmental > Terrestrial > Soil > Wetlands > Permafrost | place: Sweden: Stordalen | collected...
GCGGTCCAGCGTGTAATCGCCGTCGGTCAGCTTGCGCTCCGACCAGGTGTCTGGGACCTGCTTGATCAGGACCACGATGTTCGTCATGAGTGTGGTTCGTCCTCCTCGAAGGAGTCCCGCAGCAGTGCACTGGGGACTTTGGTCACGTATTTCAGCACCGCACAGCCCATGTTACTAGTGGGTAACTTTGTGCGGTCCGCTCTCACACCATAGCGGGTCGTAGTGCAGGTTCTTTCGCCTGTCTCTCCGCCAGAAGCAGGGGTACCATCGCGCCCGGTTCGCGAATCGGACACTACGCGTTAGCCTGCCTATTCAATGAGCGCATTCGTCCCCGAGGTTCCCCACCGCATCCCCGACGACACCTCGCCGGGGCCCTCAGCAGGGGACCGAGCGGTGTTGACGCTGACGGGCGAACGCACCATCCCCGATCTGGACATCGAGAACTACTGGTTTCGCAGGCACCAAGTCGTGTACGAGCGCCTGGCGCCGCACTGCGCCGGCCGCGACGTACTCGAGGCCGGTTGTGGCGAAGGTTACGGCGCCGACCTGATCGCCGGCGTCGCGCGCCGGGTTGTCGCGGTGGACTACGACGAGACCGCGGTGGCCCATGTGCGTGCCCGCTACGCCAGCGTGCAGGTCATGCAGGCCAACCTGGCCGAGTTGCCGCTGCCCGACGCGTCGGTGGATGTCGTGGTGAACTTCCAGGTCATCGAACACCTCTGGGACCAGCCCCAGTTCGTCAGCGAGTGCGCCCGAGTGCTGCGTCCCTCGGGGTTACTGATGGTGTCCACCCCCAACCGCATCACCTTCTCTCCGGGCCGCGACACCCCGATCAACCCGTTTCACACGCGTGAACTCAACGCCGACGAGCTGACGCAGCTGCTGCTCGACGCCGGTTTCTCCGACGTGTCGATGAGCGGCCTGTTCCACGGCCCGCGCCTACGGGAGATGGATGCCCGCCATGGCGGCTCCATCATCGACGCGCAGATCGAGCGCGCGGTGGCCGACGCACCATGGCCACCCGAGCTGATGGCAGATGTCGCCGCGATCACCACCGACGACTTCGAGATCGTCGAGGCCGGCCATGGCGGCCATATCCGGGATATACGAGATATAGATGACAGCCTGGACCTCATCGCGGTCGCGGTACGTCGGTGAACTCCATCAATTCGGGGGGAGACCGGGTACCCGGTCTGTTCAGCCTGGTTCTGCACACCCACCTGCCGTGGCTGGCCCACCACGGACGCTGGCCGGTCGGCGAGGAATGGCTCTATCAATCGTGGGCGGCGGCCTACCTGCCGCTGTTGCGGGTGCTCCGGACCCTGGCCGACGAGGATCGACACCGGCTGATCACCCTCGGGGTTACTCCGGTGGTCAACGCACAGCTCGACGACCCGTATTGCCTCGACGGCATGCATCATTGGCTGGCCAATTGGCGGCTGCGCGCGGCCGAAGCCGCGAGTGTGCGGTCGATCCCCGAAACGAAATCGGTCAACTACCAGTCATCTACGCCGGAAGCGTTACGAGCCTTCGGAGTTCGAGAATGCGCGGAGGCCGACCAGGCCCTCGGCGATTTCGCCACCTTATGGCGGCACGGCGGCAGCCCGCTGCTGCGCAGCCTGGTCGACGCCGGCACGGTGGAGCTGCTCGGCGGCCCACTGGCCCATCCGTTCCAGCCACTGCTGGCGCCGCGGCTGCGTGAGTTCGCGCTGCGCGAAGGCCTGGCCGACGCACAGCTGCGCCTAGGGGCGCCCAAAGGACAAGGCCCGACTGGGATCTGGGCGCCCGAATGCGCTTACGCCCCCGGTATGGAACATGACTACGCCGGCGCCGGAGTCACACATTTCATGGTTGACGGCCCGTCGTTGCACGGCGATACCGCGCTCGGCCGGCCGGTCGGCGACACCGATGTGGTTGCGTTCGGGCGCGACCTGCAGATCAGCTATCGAGTGTGGTCGCCCAAGTCGGGCTACCCCGGGCATGCCGCGTATCGCGATTTCCACACCTACGACCACCTGACCGGGCTCAAACCGGCCAGGGTCACCGGTCGCAACGTGCCATCGGAGGCCAAGGCGCCCTACGACCCCGACCGCGCCAGCCACGCGGTCGACGGACACGTCGCCGACTTCGTCGACGTGGTGCGTAAGCGACTGCTCTCCGAGTCCGAGCGCATCGGGCGGCCCGCTCACGTGGTCGCGGCCTTCGACACCGAGCTGTTCGGGCACTGGTGGTACGAGGGGCCAACCTGGCTGCAACGCGTGCTGCGGGCCTTACCCGAAGCCGGTGTGCAGGTGGGCACGCTGAGCGACGCCATCGACCAAGGGTTCGTCGGCCACCCGGTGGCGCTACCACCCAGCTCCTGGGGCTCGGGCAAAGACTGGCAGGTGTGGTCCGGCGACAAGGTAGCCGATCTGGTCCAGCTGAACAACGAGGTGGTCGACACCGCACTGAGCACCGTCGACAAAGCGCTCGAGCAGACGACCTCGCTGGACGGGCCGCTCCCCCGGGATCACGTTGCCGACCAGATCCTGCGCGAGACACTGCTCACCGTGTCCAGCGACTGGCCGTTCATGGTGAGCAAGGATTCCGCCGCCGACTACGCCCGTTACCGCGCGCACCTGCATGCCCACGCCACCCGCGAGATCGCCGGGGCGCTGGCGTCGGGCCGGCGCGACAGCGCGCAGCGGCTCGCCGACGGCTGGAACCGGGCCGACGGCCTGTTCGGCGCTCTGGATGCGCGGCGGCTGCCGCGATGAACCCCTCCTTCCCCCCGCGAGCGTGCGTGTCTGCACAGCGACACGCCGCCGCGGACGGCATTTTGTGCAAATTCGCGACCGTGGGGCGTGGCGAGGCATGAAGATCCTGATGTTGTCGTGGGAGTACCCGCCGGTGGTGATCGGGGGGTTGGGCCGGCACGTGCATCACCTGTCCACCGCGCTGGCCGCTGCCGGCCACGACGTCGTGGTCCTTTCGCGGCGTCCGTCCGGCACAGATGCCAGCACCCACCCGTCCTCCGACGAGGTCAGCGGGGGTGTCCGGGTAATCGCGGCAGCACAGGATCCGCACGAATTCACCTTCAGCAAGGACATGATGGCCTGGACCCTGGCGATGGGTCATTCGATGATCCGCGCCGGGCTGCCCCTCAAGAAACACGGCACCGACCGAACGTGGCGTCCCGACGTGGTACACGCGCACGACTGGCTGGTGGCTCACCCTGCCGTAGCACTGGCCCAATACTATGACGTGCCAATGATTTCCACCATTCACGCGACCGAGGCCGGCCGGCATTCCGGCTGGGTTTCCGGAACGATCAGCCGTCAGGTGCATGCAGTGGAGTCGTGGCTGGTGCGTGAGTCCGATTCGCTTATTACCTGTTCGGCGTCGATGAGCGACGAGATCACCGAACTGTTCGGCCCCGGCCTAGCCGAGACAATCGTGATCCGCAACGGAATCGACGCGGCGCGCTGGCCGTTCGCGGAACGGCGCCCGCGCACCGGGCCGGCCGAGCTGCTCTACGTTGGGCGGCTGGAATACGAGAAGGGCGTGCATGACCTCATCGCCGCCCTGCCGCGGATCCGACGCACAAACCCGGGCACCACGCTGACCATCGCCGGGGAGGGTACTCAGCAGGACTGGCTTGTGGAGCAAGCCCGTAAGCACCGGGTATTCAAGGCGACTCGGTACGTCGGGCACCTCGGCCACGACGAACTGCTGACAGCGCTGCATCGGGCGGACGCCGCGGTGCTACCCAGCCACTACGAGCCGTTCGGGCTCGCCGCGCTAGAGGCCGCCGCGGCCGGAACCCCGCTGGTGACGTCGAACATCGGCGGTCTGGGCGAGGCGGTGATCAACGGCCAGACGGGCGTGTCGTGTCCGCCTTGCGACGTGCCGGCACTGGCGTCAGCGGTGCGCACCGTGCTCGACGACCCGGCGGCCGCACAGCGGCGCGCCCGCGCGGCCCGCGAGCGGCTCACCGCAGACTTCGATTGGCAGACGGTAGCCAAGGAGACCGCGCAGGTGTACCTGGCAGCCAAACGCCGCGTGCGGCAACCGCAGCCACGGCTGCCCATCGTCGAGCACGCGCTGCCGGACCGTTAGCACTCAAGGATTTTCGATACCGATCGCCTCGGCGCAGTACTGCCAGACCACCTCGAGGTCACGGTCGTCGTAGCGGGTCAGCGGCAGGTAGTGCTCCGTGCGGGGTCGCCGGTCGTGCCAGAACCGGCCGGTTGGCGGCGCCGGATTGGTCGCGGCGAGCCACACGGCGGTGTCGGCTCCCTGTTCGGGTGTTCGCAATATCGGGGCGGTAAGGCGCCGAAACCCTGGAAGCGACGCGGCCACCCCGGGAGTGTCGGCCCACCCGGGATGCATGGAGTAGACACTGACGTGTTGGGCTGCCCAGCGGCGGGCCAAGATTGGGGTGAGCGCTACCTGTATCCGTTTCGTTCGCGCGTATGCGGTGGCGCCGCTGTATCGCCCCTTGCGGTATTCGGGGTCTAGTGCCGGCAGTGGTTGGGTGTACATCCCGCCCGACGACATCAGGATTACCCGCGGATCGTCGGACTTGGCCAGAATCGGCAGCAGATTTTCAGTTAGCAACACCGGACCCAGCACGTGGGTGGCCAAGGTGGCTTCGTGCCCATCGTCGGTTTCGGTGCGATCGGCCGGCAGCACCCCGGCGTTGCGGATGAGCACGTCCAACGTCTGCACCCGGCTGGTCAGGTCGGCAGCGAAGGCGCGGACCGCACCCAAGTCGGACACGTCGCACACCTCCACCCGCACGTCGGCCTCTGAGTCGGCCGCGACGATCTCCTCCCGTGCCCGCTCACCGCTCTCCCGGTCGCGCACGGTCAGCAAGACGGTCGCGCCGAGCCGGGCCAATCCCGCGGCGATCGCCTTGCCGATGCCGCGGTTCGCGCCCGTGACGAGTGCGGTCCGACCCTTCAGCGCGCCCGGCTCCGGATCGTCCGCCCAGCCCATTTGCCGGAGCCGATAGCCGACGCTGCTGTAGCCGGGGACGACCGCCCGATCCAGGGCAGTGTCGAAAAGCGGACGCATTCCACCAAGAACACTCATGCCCAACACTGTTCCCCCGAATCGCCATCTACAAGCGCCGGCTTTCGCCGGTAGCTTCGAGTAATGGGGATTACGTATTCGAGCGTGGTCGATGCGCCGCGCGACGAAGTGTTCGACTGGCATAGCCGACCGGGCGCGTTCAATCGGCTGTCGCCGCCGTGGGCGCCCCTGCGGGTGGTCACCGAGGCCACCTCCCTCAAGGACGGGCGCGCCGAGCTCGCGCTCCCCGGCGGACTGCGCTGGGTCGCTGTCCACCAGCCGGACGGCTACGACCCGCCGCGGCGTTTCGTCGATGCCATCGGCAGCGACGGCCTGGCCTCGCTGCCGGCGCGCGTCGCCGTGCGGTGGCGGCACATACACGAATTTGAAGAGGTCAACGACTTCGAAGACGCCGGCGACAACAAGACCCGGGTGATCGACCGGGTGGAGACGCCGGTACCCGCGGCGGCACTGCGCCCCATGTTCGTCTACCGGCACCGCCAGCTCGCCGACGATTTAGCCGCACATCGGCTGGCGGCCCAGCACGGTCTGGGTCCTTCGACCATCGCCGTCACGGGGTCATCAGGACTGGTCGGTTCGGCGTTGACCGCGTTTCTGCGCACTGGCGGTCACCGAGTCATCGAGTTGGTCCGCGGGCCCGCGAAAACCTCCGATGAGCGCCGGTGGGACCCTGAGGCTCCCGACCCAGACCTATTCACCGGAGTCGACGCGGTGATTCATTTGGCGGGCGCTTCGATCGCCGGAAGGTTCACCGATAGTCATCGTAATGCCATCCGCGACAGTAGAATCGGCCCGACTCGCCGGCTCGCAGAACTCATGTCGAAAACCGCCCATCGGCCTGGCGCGCTGATCTCGGCTTCGGCCGTCGGCTACTACGGGTACGACCGCGGCGACGAAACCCTCTCCGAGGAGAGTGCGCGCGGCGACGGGTTTTTAGCCGACGTCGTCGCCGACTGGGAGGACGCGACCGCGCAGGCGGAACAGGCTGGGGTTCGAGTGGTGCGGGTGCGCACCGGCATCGTCCAATCGCCGCTCGGCGGCACGTTAAAGCTGATGCGTCCGCTGTTCAGCGCAGGGCTGGGTGGCCGACTCGGCGATGGCCGACAATGGCTGTCCTGGATCGGCATCGACGACTTGGTCGACGTATACCACCGCGCACTGTGGGACACCGCACTGTCGGGACCCGTGAACGCGGTTGCCCCGCAACCGGTCCGCAATACCGAATACACCCGCACCCTCGCCCACGTGTTGCACCGGCCGGCGATGTTGTCCGTACCGTCAATTGGGCTCCGGATATTGTTGGGCGCGCAGGGCGCTCGCGAACTGGCCTGCGCCAGCCAAAATGTGCGCCCTGGCAAGCTCGCCCAGGCGGGGCACCGGTTCCGCCAACCTGACCTGGAGCAAGCCCTGCGTCACCTGCTCGGCCGTCGTGCGGAGTGTCAGCCGTCGAGCAGTTTGTAGCGGGGCAGCGTGCTCGAGGTAGAGGGCGTCGAAGGCCATCGCCGGGCGGCTTCCTGCGCCGGGCGGGATCCCGCAACGCGCAACGCGGTCCGCAGCGCAGTCAGACCCGCGCGGGATTTGGGGTGCGCAATCCGGGGCGCTCCCGATGGGAGTTTCTGCGCGCGAGCCACCATCGGGCGCATCCGCTCCCGGTATGCCCGCAATCCCTCGCCGATCCCGCTTGCCGAAGTCAGCTCACCAGCCAGGACGTAAGCCCCCGCCAGGGCCAATGTCGTTCCCGTTCCGCTGATTGGCGTTGCGCACCAGGCGGCGTCGCCGAGCCGGACGACGCATCCGCTAACCCAGTCTGGCGCGCGCACCTGGGTGAGGTCATCGACGTATAACTCTTCGGTCGTGGCCAGCGCATCGAGGATTCGCGGCGCCTTCCACGCCACCCCGGCGTATTCGTCGCGTAGGGCGCCACGCTGCCGGGCCGGCGCCATGCACTCGTAGCTTTTTGGCCCGGACAAGAATGACCGCGCGACCCGGGTAGTGCCCACATTGTCGGGTCGCACGGTTATCGAGCGCCCGCCAACCGCGTTGAGCCAAGTCCACCAGCGGCCGTCGTCAGCGTGCCGGTCGATTGAACCGAAGGCGATGTAAAACCCGAGGCGGCGCGTCAGCACCTCGCCGAACACCAATGTGCGAGTGGTTGATTGGGCTCCCTCGGCGACCACGACGAGGTCAAACCGTCGGCGCGTCCCACCGGCAAAGGTGACTACTTACCACGCCACTTTCCTAGCAGATTGCGAGCTGTTTCGGCGCGCCACTGTGGAGGTTGGAGCTAGCCTAGGACCGAAGATCGGAGCGGGCGAGGCAGCAAAAAGATTCCATAGCCGTTGGCGCGCAGACTCAGCTTCAACTCAGGGGTCGCGGTATTGCGCTCAAGCCATTTGGCCAGCACCGGACGTTGGTTCAGCGCTGAGTCATGCTGAATGCCCAACTGCCGCAACAATGCTGATGTGGTGTTCGGACGCATACCGTTCCTCTCGGATGGCGATCAGTGCTGAGAAGTTGGCGTTCGCTTGCCCGCCGGTATCCCACACGCTTGCTGAGGATGACTCCGAAGACTAAATCCGGGCGGCCGCATCGCCATCCGACTGAGTGTGAGTACCCCTTAGCGGGCGCATGAAACAGGCCAAACGCCGTCTAACACTAAGAAGGTGGTAAGGATATCGCCACTACGCGCCGGCAAGAGTGGACTTTGCTGAGAACAAGTTTCCGGCGTACGGTCATTCTGACGTTGCCAAGCCCTTTGATTCAACCTCGCATAAGCTCGCCGTACTCTGGTCGGTGTATCTGCCTAAGGATGCGATTATGTGACGAAGCGCCAAGATCGGGACTCAACGCCCCGCCGAACTGAGCTCGAGCGGAGTTTGTCAGCTGACTTGCGGGCAATCACGGCGCAGTCCGATCGCATCGGCCGTCACTTTGCTCGTCTGCATGAGGTCAGCAACGGTGACTTCCAGGCGTTGCTTCACATCATGGTGGCCGAAACCGCCGGAAAACCTTTGACTTTGGCGCAGCTGCGGCAGCATGTCGACATGTCGGCGGCCGCGATCACCTATCTCGTCGATCGGATGATCGACTCAGGCCACATTCGCCGCGAAGCCGACCCCGACGACCGACGCAAGTGGCTGCTGCGGTACGAGGATCACGGGATGAACGTGGCGCGCGCCTTCTTCACTCCGCTCGGCGCGCATCTCCACTCGACCCTCAAAGACCTGGACGATAGGGACCTCGCTGCTGCTCAACGGGTCTTCGCGGCGATGATCGCCGCGATGGCAACATTTGAGGACGAGCTTCGCGTCCATCGTTCCGAATCGTCAACACACCAGGGTCCAGCCGCCGAAACCCCACGTCGGCGCTCCGAAGCCCGGCACTAAGACCTGGCCGGACGGGCGCTAGCCGCCTCTGGCTGGCCTCTAAGCCGGTAGTTAAGTTGATTGATGTTTCATAAATTGAAAGACTTGGCGTTGTGGGGTGGGACCGTATCGCAGCGAGGGTGACGGGCGGACGTTCCTGGCTGCTCGGATTAGGGATTGTCCTACTGGGTATCGGCTTCATGGTGCTGGTCGGCGCCAATCCCGCCGCCGGCACGGCGCCGCCGTCGATGCCTGTCGGCTCGGATTCGGCAAAAGTCGACGCGCTTGCTCGGCTATTTTCGGGAGGTGACCAGGTTCCCCTGATCGTGGTGGTCAGTCGTGCCGACGGCGCGGTCCTGGACTCTGCCGACGTGAACGCCGCCAGCACAGCGTGCGACCGGGCGCGGGCCCTCACAAAGCCGGACCACTCCGGCGCCGTTGCCCCACCGGCGATGGTGTCGACCGATGGCAAGGCGGCCATCGGGGTGGTGCTGATCAGTGCCGACATATCGGGTCTGCGCCTCAACGACATGGTCGCCGCGCTGCGCACCGCCGTCGACAACGGATTACCCACAGTTCTTGTGGCCCATCTCACCGGAGGGCCGGCCTTCGGCGCCGATATCGCCAACGCGTTCACCGACGCCAACGTCACATTGCTGGCGGTGACGGCCTCGGTCGTCGCGCTGCTGCTGATCGCGACCTACCGCTCACCCGTGCTGTGGCTGATACCACTGCTCGTTATCGCATTCGCCGATCGGGTCTCGGCATCGGTGGGCACCGCGGTGGCATCGCTGACCGGGCTGAGTTTCGACGGCTCCACCTCCGGGATCACCAGCGTGCTGGTGTTCGGGGCCGGCACCAATTACGCGCTGCTGTTGATTTCTCGCTATCGGCAAGAACTCCGGCGCCACAGCCAACACCGCGACGCCCTGCGCTACGCGGTGCGCAGGGCCGGGCCAGCCATCCTTGCCAGCAACGCCACCGTGGTGCTGGCGTTGCTCACGCTGATCTTCGCTTCCACCCCCAGTACCCGCAGTCTTGGTGCGCTAGCGGCGTGTGGATTGGTCGTTGCGGCGGCGTCGGTCCTGCTGCTGCTGCCGCCGCTGTTGGCAGTGTGCGGGCGACGGCTGTTTTGGCCCTTCATCCCGCACCCCGGTGACGGCGCGGCCCTCGATTCCAGTGCCTGGCACCGGGTCGCCGAGCGGGTGGCCCGCCGTCCCGCGCTCGTCGCAACTGTCGCGATCGCGGCCCTGGCGGTCCTTGCGACCGGGCTGATAGGAACCCGAATCGGGCTGACGCAGACCGAGCAGTTCCGGGTCCGGGCAGAGTCGGTGTCCGGCTACCAGATCGTCGCCGCACATTTCCCCGCCGGCCTGACAAATCCGACGATGGTTATGGCCCCCACACCACAGGCAGCACAGGTGGAGCAGACCATCGGCGCGACCCCGGGCGTGGTCTCGGCGACCGAATCCGGACAGGCCTCCATTGGATCGACGAATTGGTCGAAGTGGTCTGTGGTGATCGACGCCCCGCCATCATCGGATCAGGCATTCACAACAATTGCCGCACTGAGACATTCGATAACGAGCGTCTCCCCTGGCGCCCTGGTGGGCGGCCCCGATGCACAAGCGCTCGACGTCCGTAATGCCGCTACCCGCGATCGAACGTTGCTGATTCCGGCGATCTTGGCCGTGATCCTGGTGGTCCTGTATGCGCTGCTCCGTTCGGCCCTTGCGCCGCCGACCCTGTTGGCCGCGACCATTCTCGGCGCGCTGGCCGCACTCGGACTCGGCAGCTGGGCCAGCCTGCACGTCTTCGGGTTCCCGGCCTTGGATAACAGCACACCGTTGCTCGCCTTCCTGTTCCTGGCCGCCCTGGGTGTGGACTACACCATCTTTTTGGTCACCCGCGCGCGCGAGGAGGCAGCGCAGTGCGGCGCGCGCGACGGCATGATCCGCGCGGTGTCGGCCACCGGCGGCGTAATCACCAGTGCGGGAATCGTTTTAGCCGCGGTATTCTGCGTACTCGGGGTGTTGCCACTGATCGTGCTGACACAACTTGGCATCATCGTCGGCCTGGGCATTCTGCTCGACACCTTCATCGTGCGCACACTGGTCATCCCTGCGCTGTTCGCCCTCATCGGTGACCGCATCTGGTGGCCGAGCAAGCTTGCCAACCCCAACAATGGAGGATAACCGTGAATAGATCGATACTGGCCGCGACCTCGCTCGCCGTAGCCGCGACGGCCGGCGCCGGAAGCATCGCCAGCCCTGCCCGCGTTCAGTCCTGGTACTCACGGCTGCGCAAGCCGGCGTACCAACCGCCCCGCGCGGCGTTCCCGGTGGCGTGGACCGCCCTGTACGGCGACATCGCAGCCACCTCCGCGGTAGCCATCGACCGGTTTCGTGCGAGCGGACAGCACGACAAGGCAAACCGATACATCGCCGCATTGGGCGTCAACCTGTTTCTCAACGCCGGGTGGAGTTGGCTTTTCTTCCGTTACCACAAACTCGGTGCGTCCGCGCTCGGCGCCGCAGCATTGGCGGCCAGCAGCGCCGACCTGGTTCGGCGGACCGCCGAGGCCGATACCCGGGCGGGACGGGCGCTGTTGCCCTACCCGCTCTGGTGCACCTTCGCCACCGCACTATCCACCCACATCTGGCGGCTCAATCGCTGAGCGCGAGAGCATCGAATCATGACCGCACTGTTGTGGTTTCGCCGCGACCTGCGGTTAGGCGATCACCCCGCGCTGGCAGCCGCATCCGGTGCGGACGGCCACGAGGACGTGCTCGCCTGCTTTGTGCTCGATCCGCGACTGGAGGCTTCGGCGGGGCGGCGCCGGCTGCAGTTTCTGGGTGACTCGCTGCGGCAGCTGCGAGACGACCTGGATGGCCGACTGCTCGTGACCCGCGGCAGGCCCGAAAACGATATTCCACGCATTGCCAAAGTGATCGGCGCATCGGCGGTGCACGTCTCACACGATTTCGCGCCGTTCGGCCAGCGTCGCGATGAACGCGTGCGTGCGGCGCTGGATTCGGTGCCGTTGGTGGCGACAGGATCTCCCTACCTGGTTTCGCCCGGGCGCGTCACCAAACGGGACGGCTCCCCCTACCAGGTGTTCACACCGTTTTTCCGCGGCTGGCGCGACGCCGGCTGGCGGGCGCCGGCTCGATCGGGTATTGATTCGGCGCGCTGGATCGATCCCTCGCAGCTGCGGATCGGACAGTGCGAAATCCCCGATCCCGTTCCCGCGCTTGACCTTGCTGCCGGTGAGGCGGCGGCGCTTAAGCGATGGAAGTCGTTCGTCGAAGGCGACTTGAAGCGCTATTTCGAGGACCGCGACAGGCCCGACCTCAACGGAACCAGCGCGATGTCGGCGCACCTGAAGTTTGGCACCATCCATCCCCGTACCATGGTCGCCGACCTTGATTTGCGCGGCATCGGAGCACAAACGTATTTGCGGGAGTTGGCGTTTCGGGATTTCTACGCCGACGTGCTGCATAACTGGCCGGCCAGCGCGTGGCGCAACTGGAACGCCGATTTCGACGCCATCGAAACCGACTCCGGAGCCGAAGCGAAACGCCGCTTCGAGGCCTGGAAGGCGGGCGAAACCGGGTTCCCGCTGGTCGACGCCGGGATGCGTCAACTCCGCGAGACCGGCTTCATGCACAACCGGGTGCGGATGATCGTCGCGTCGTTTCTGGTGAAGGACCTTCATCTGCCATGGCAGTGGGGCGCCGAATGGTTCCTGGATCAACTGGTCGACGGCGACATGGCCAGCAACCAGCACGGGTGGCAGTGGTGCGCCGGCTGTGGCACCGATGCCGCGCCGTACTTCCGGGTGTTCAACCCCGCCGCGCAGGGCGAGAAATTCGATCCCGCGGGCGACTACATCAGGCGCTGGATCCCGGAGCTAAACGACACCGACGACGTCCACCTGCGAAAAAGCGAACGGCCGCAGGGATATCCAGCACCGATCGTCGACCACGGAGCCGAGCGGCTCGAAGCGCTGCGCCGCTACCAGAGCCTGGGCTGACGCGCCTAGTTGGGCAAATTCTTCTTGATAGCAGCGTCCTGCTGCGCAGCGACGGTTTGCGCGAAATCGGGTGGCACGGGGTCATTGGGGGCGCTGTCGAATTCCAGCGTGACGAACGCCTTGCCCTCAGTGAACAACAACACGGTGACCGCCTTGGACTTATCCGGCGACGTCCCCGCAACCATCTGTCCCCCGCCGCCCACCGGGAACGGTTGCGGACTTCCACCGACTACCGAGCTGCCGACCGCCGCCAATGAGCCATTCAACGCGGTCGTCGCACCGGCGGCGTCCGGCAGGATGAGGACCGTGTCGCCAATCCGGTTGGTGTCATCCTGGTTTTTGAACTGCACCGCGGCCCCGATCATCCCGCCGGGGTTTGCCATGGCCGGGTCCACGGTGGTGAAGACGTTTGGTGGCGCACCGCTGATATCGCTGCCCGCAACCAACAGCTTGGTGTAGTCGGTGGGCGCGGCCGCTGCCGACGTTGACGAGGCCGCGCTCGTTGAGGACGCTGCAGCTGACGAAGTTGCGGACGTCGACGAGGGGGATGCGGTGTTCGAATTGCTGCTACAAGCGGGAAGCAACGCACCCAGCGCCGCTACGCCCACAATCGCGATCATCGGCCTGTTCATCCGCCTCATCCTCACTCCCCGTTCGTTTGCCTTTCGCGGCCTTGTCGGCTGCTTTGCCACCTTATACACGCCTCCGGTACGTTAGCCCAGCCGCACAGCGGTCGTACGGGCAGCCTGGCCTTCATGAGCCTTGAGCGATCTTTGCCGAATCGCTTCCCTCAAGCTATTTAGCATGTAATTATCAGCCGATTCACAGTTGTCACTATGACGCGGAGGCGAAATGGCTCGCTCGATCGTTCGGACGCTGCTCACGTCGGGTGCTATCGCCATTCTGGCGGCCGGCGCGGGCGCCTGCTCGGTTCAGGTCGGATCGTCGCACGCTGTGAGCAAGAGCGATGTCGAGAACCAGATCGGCACCAAGATGACCGACGCCGCGGGCAACAAGCCGAGTTCGGTGACGTGCCCGGGTGACCTGGACGCGAAGGTCGGCACCCAGGTGAACTGCACGATGAAAGTCAAAGACCAGACGTATGGCGTAAACGTGACCGTGACCAGCATCAACGGCAGCGACGTGAAGTTCGACATGGTGGAGACGGTCGACAAGGGCCAGATCGCAGACCAGATCACCGCCAAGATGACCGACGCCGCCGGAAACAAGCCAGACACCGTGACATGCCCAGGCGACCTGCTCGGCAAGGTTGGCGCGCAACTGAACTGCGAGATGAAGGTCAAGGGCGCGAGCTACAACGTGAACGTCACCGTCACCAGCGTCAGCGGAAGCGACGTCTTGTTTGACATGGTGGAAACGGTCGACAAGAACCAGGTTGCCAACACGATCAGCGACAAACTCACCGAGCAGGCGGGCCGTAAACCAGATTCGGTGACGTGCCCGGACAACCTCAAAGGTACTGAGGGCGCCACCCTGCGCTGCCAACTCACCGACGGTAACCAGAAGTTCGGGGTAACCGTCACCGTCACCGGCGTCGATGCCGGGACCGTCAACTTCAACATCCAGGTCGACGACCAGCCGTCATAGCAACGCCCGCTTAGTGGGACGCCTTTTTGCGTTCGATGTCGGCCAAGGCGGCGGCCAGTTCCGCGCGCTGCGCGGCCGAGGTTTCCCAGGACAACTTCCGGTTCTTGACCACCTTGGCCGGTGCTCCGACCGCGATCGAATAGTCGGGGATGACACCGCGAACCACCGCGTGCGATCCCAGCACACAACCCCGTCCGATCGCTGTGCCGCGCAAAATCGTCACCTTCGTGGCCACCCAGGTGTCCGGTCCGATGCGCACCGGGGATTTGATAATGCCCTGGTCCTTGATGGGCACGTTGATGTCATCCATCCGGTGGTCGAAATCACACACGTAACACCAGTCGGCCATCAGCGCCGAATCGCCCAGCTCGATGTCGAGATAGGCGTTGATGACGTTGTCGCGGCCCAGGACCACCTTGTCGCCGAACCGCAGCGACCCCTCATGTGCCCGGATGGTGTTCTTGTCCCCGATATGCACCCACCGGCCGAACTCCAGCTGCGCCAACTCGGGCGTCGCGTGAATCTCCACGCCCTTGCCGAGGAACACCATGCCGCGGGTGATGATGTGCGGGTTGATCAGCTTGAACTTCAGCAACCGCCAGTAGCGCACCAGGTACCACGGGGTGTACGCACGGTTGCGCAGCACCCACTTCAGCGAGGCCAGCGTAAGGAATTGGGCCTGGCGTGGGTCCCGCAGCCGGTTTCCACGCCAGCGCCGATGGAGCGGGGCGCCCCACATGCTCGTCATGGCCGCAGAGCCTACCGCGACGCGCCGCGCGATACCCTCACCTGTACTCGATCGCTGCTCTGCGAAAGGAAGACGTGCGCGTCCGACGTCCCCGACATGTACCTATCCTCCGGCGTTGCCTTACAGCGGTTCTTGCGCTTGGGCTGACGGTCGGGACGAGTGGTTGCGGCAACACCGACTCGTGGGTTGACGCCTCGCCCGCGCAAGGCTGGCCCGCCCAATACGGCGACGCGGCCAACAGCAGCTACACCGCCACGGGCGGGGCCACCAAGTTGTCGCTGCGGTGGACACGATCGGTCAAAGGAGGCTTGGCCGCCGGACCGGCGCTGAGCTCACGCGGTTATCTCGCCCTGAACGCCCAGACCCCGGCCGGATGTTCGCTGATGGAATGGGAGAACAACGACAACGGGCGGCAGCGCTGGTGTGTGCGGTTGTTCCAGGGGGGCGGCTTCGCCGGTCCGTTGTTCGACGGCTTCGACAACCTCTACGTCGGCCAGCCGGGGGCGATTCTCTCGTTTCCGACGACCCAGTGGACGCGCTGGCGCGAGCCGGTGATCGGGATGCCTTCCACCCCAAGGTTTCTCGGTAACGGACAACTGCTCGTCGGCACGCATCTGGGGCAGGTGCTGGTTTTCGACGCGCACCGCGGCGATGTGGTCGGTACTCCTTTGGACCTGGTCGAAGGCGTCGACCCCACCGATGCCACGCGCGGGTTGGCCGATTGCGCCCCGTCCCGGCCGGGCTGCCCGGTCGCGGCCGCACCCGCCTTCGCGGCGGCCAACGGGACTGTGGTCCTCGCTGTCTGGCAGCCTGGCGCACCGGCCGCCGGGCTGGTTGGCCTCAAGTACCACCCGGGGCAGACACCCCTGCTTGCCCGCGATTGGACGAGCGACGCCGTCGGCGCCGGCGTGATCGCCAGCCCGGTGCTGTCGGCCGATGGATCGACCGTCTACGTCAACGGCCGCGACCAACGGCTGTGGGCGCTGCACGCCGCGGACGGGAAAGTGAAGTGGTCGGTGCCGTTGGCGTTTCTCGCTCAGACACCGCCCGCGGTTAGCCCGCAGGGCCTGATCGTGTCCGGCGGTGGCCCCGACACCCGGCTGGCTGCGTTCAAGGACGCCGGCGATCATGCCGAGCAGGCGTGGCGTCGCGACGACGTCACCCCCCTGTCGGCAACGAGTCTCGCCGGTAGCGGCGTCGGCTACACGGTGGTCTCAGGCGCACCCGGAATGTCCTTGCTGGTCTTCGATCCGGCCAACGGCCACACGCTCAACAGCTATCCGCTGCCCGCGGCCACCGGATATCCCCTCGGAGTGTCGGTCGGCAACGATCGCCGGGTGGTGACCACCACCAGCGACGGCCAGGTGTACGGCTTCGAACCCGCGTGAGCGGCCAATCCGGTCGGGCGGTGGACGTCACTGCGACGGTCGTCCTATCTTCCCGCGCGAGCGTGCGCAAAATATCAGCCGTTACGGCGTGTCGGCGGGCAGACACGCACGTTCGCGGCGAGGAAGCTATGGCCGGCCCCGTCTAGTCGCTAGATCACCAGCGGCGGGATGGCATTGCGCGGCACTGCGGCTTGGGCCGGACCGGCGACCGCCGGCAGCATCTCACCCTGGGCGAAATAGAAAATCAGTTGGTCGTCGGTGATCGCGAAGTTCTGGTAGTGGGACGAGTCGAGGCCGGTCGAGGGTGGTATGGCGGTACCTAACGAGGTTTGGCGTTCCAAGTCGCGCTGCACCAGCGGGAAAATACTGTCCAGTGGCGTGCTGCCGGGCGCGAACAGGTTGTCGAAGGTGATGGGCTGCCTGGTGCCGAGGCTGAAGTTGAACGCCTTGTACCAGTTGGACGGATGTGCTCCGCCGAGGTCCTGGAAGAACTTGAGCACCACGCTGCGGGTGCGCGGCGGCGAACCGGAGCTGTGTTGTTCGGTGGTGGCGTCCATTTGGTAGGGCTGTTCGCGCCCCCCGGACCCCGGCGCGACCCCTGGCGCGACCCCCTGCGCAACACTGACGAATCCGTCGCGGTTTTGCGCGATGTAGTCGGTCAGCGCCTGTTCATCGGGATAGTCGGCGGGAAACGCCAGGTTGAGCATGTACGTGGGGCTCGAGGCGCGCACGTGGCACATCTGCCCCGTTTCGACGGTGCCGCCCAGGCCGGCACACGAAGCCGGTGCTGCGGCCGCCGGCCACGCCAGCAGAACAGCGCAAACCGGCACCGCGGCCGCTAGCAGTAAACGCATTGTCGAATTGTCCTCGCACGCCACAAGGCGGAGCGCCTTGAAAATAACCGCCGTCAGCGTACCTGGGCACTGTCGCGGGGCCTGCAAACGAATACAGCCGCGTGACTGGCAGGCCCGGAACCCATGCGGGTAATGACCGCCGAAAGGGGCCGGCCGCCGCGCAACCGCAGCCGCCGCCGCAGCGCGTCGGGGTCAACTTGAACACCGCGGACCAGGATCTCCAGCGCCCCGCAGTCCAGCGCCGCCAAGGCCTGCCGGAGCCGGCGTTCGTCGAACGCCAGCTGTTCGATCACCTCGAACCCCCGGACTGCGGGCGGCAGCTGGTCCCCGGACAGGTAGGCGATGTCGGCGTCGAGTTGCCAGAGCCCATGCCGCGCCGCGTAGTGGCGCACCAGCCCGGCCCGCACCACGGCGCCGTCCGGATCGATGATCCATCTCCCGGCGGGGCGCACCGGGCATTCATCGGGTTCGGTATCGGTGATCTGGGTGCGCTCATCGCCCTCTTCGAGAATGCTGGCCCGACGGCGCACACCCGGCCCGGCCAACCTGACCGGCCACAGGCACGCCTCCCGCACCGCGCCACGATACGACGTCACCTCGATCTCGCCATCGAAACCGAAGCGCCTTACTCGATCGAAATCTATTCCAGGAGCGCATTTTACGACGATATTCCGGTCGCGGTAGCTGTTCAACAACGCAGCAAGGCCCGGCTGATAATCGTCCGGATTCAACCGGCGCCGCCCGCCGCGGCGACGCCCCGGGTCGACGACGACCACCGCGTCGCGGGTCACCGGGCGCAGCGCGTCGGCACGGCACAGTTCGGCGGTCGAGCCCAGGTTATTGCGCGCCATAGCCAGGCGCACCGGGTCGATATCGCTGCCCAGCGCCCGTACCCCTAAGCCGCGCAATGCGGCCAGTTCGGTGCCGATCGAGCAGGTCGCGTCGTGCACCAACGGCAGCGAAGCGGCGGCCAGCCGCCTGGCCCGGTGCCGGGCTACCGGCGCCGCGGTGGCTTGTTGCAGCGCCTCGTCGGTGAAGAGCCAGTTCGACGCCTGGAAATCTGGGCACAGCTGCTCCAGCTTGGCTGCGGCACGGCGGCGAAGCAGGGTCGTCTCGACAAGGACCGGCGCCCGATCACCGAATCTGGCGCGCGCCGCGGCGACGTCCGCCACCCGGGTGGCGTCCGTCAGCCCGAAGTCAGCGACCGCCGCCAGCGCCACCGCACCCGATTCCGACCTCAGGTATCTGACGTCGTCCGTGCTGAAGGCGAGGCCGCTGGAGACACTGCTCAGGAGGGTTTGACCCCGGTGACCATCACGTTGTAGAACCAGCCCTTCGGCGCTACGTGCCGCCAGACGTTGGCATCCACCCAGCTCAGCGCCTTCCAGCCACCGAACGCGAACTTCGCCCAGTTCCAGCCCAGCCGCCCGGGCGGTACCGTCGCTTCGAAGGTCCGGACCGGCCAGCCGAACATCGCGGCGGTGAACTCCTCGCTGGCAGTGTGCACCTGCACGGCGCCGGCGTTGGTAGCCATCCGCTCCAGGCCCTTCGGCTCGAAGGTGTGCAGGTCGACCACCCACTCCAGGGCCGCCGCGCGGGAGTTCTCGTCGATCTCGGCCTGCGGACGCCGCCAGCCGCTCAGCCCGGGCAGCTTCACGGCCCGGATGGTGACGTTCCATGTCAGGTCCGCCAGCGCGCGCGCGTAGCCGTTGCCGATGGTGGTCGGCTCGCCGGCGAACAAGAACCGGCCACCCGGCTTTAGCACCCGGATCACCTCACGCAGCGACAACTCCACATCGGGAATGTGATGCAGCACGGCATGCCCAACCACCAAATCGAAGCTGTTGTCCTCGTACGGGATTCCTTCGGCGTCAGCCACCCGGCCGTCGATGTCCAGTCCGAGCGACTGACCATTGCGAGTGGCGACCTTGACCATGCCGGGAGAGAGGTCGGTGACCGACCCGCGCCGGGCCACTCCCGCCTGGATCAGGTTAAGCAGGAAGAACCCGGTCCCGCAGCCCAGTTCCAGGGCGCGGTCGTAGGGCAGCTCGGCGAGAACCTCATCGGGCACGATGGCGTCGAACCGGCCACGCGCGTAGTCGATGCAGCGCTGGTCATACGAGATCGACCACTTCTCGTCGTAGCTCTCGGCTTCCCAGTCGTGGTAGAGCACTTGAGCGAGCTTGCTGTCGTTCCGCGCGGCCTCGACCTGCTCGGCCGTGGCATGCGGGTTGGGAACGGCGTCAGCGGGGATTTTGGAACTCCTCGTCATGGAGGGAGCCTAACGGCTGGCCGGGTCGCCTTGCTCGTCCGGTTCCTCTTCGAAAACGGCTTCAAAAACAGAATTGATACCGGCCTTCGCGGCGGCCAGCGCATGTGCTGGGCCGTCGAGGAAACGGCGCGCCCACGCCGCCGCGGCGTCGTACACGTTGTCCGGAGCCACCATCTCGTCGATCAGGCCCAGCGCCGAGGCCTCCTCGGCGCCGAAGAAGCGACCGCTGAATACCAGTTCCTTGGCCCTGCTCGCTCCGGCCGCACGGGTCAGGCGGGCCATTCCGCCGCCGCCGGGGACCAGACCGGCCAGGATCTCGGTCGCCCCGAACTTCACGTTGTCACCGCTGACTCGCCAGTCGGCTGCCAGGGCCAGGGTGAGGCCGGCGCCCAGGGCGTACCCGGTAATCGCCGCCACAGTCGGCTTGGGGATCGCCGCCACGGCGTCGATCGCCTCGCAGCGGACCCGGTCAGCGACGCCGGCCTCCTGCGGGGTCAACGTCCGCAACTCGGGCATATCGTCGCCGGCGGAGAAGATGTCGTGGCCGCCGAACAGAATCACCGCGGCGACGTCGCCCCGTTCCCCCAGTTCGGCGGCCGCGGCCGCGATCTCGCGATAGACCTGCCGGGTCATCGCGTTGGTGGGCGGTCGCGATAGCAGCAGCATGGCCAGGCCGGCATCCTGCGACCCGTCGCTCACCACGACGTGCACGAACTCGCTCACGGGAGCCTCATGAAGGCCAGCCCATGGATCCGCCGGCTTTGCGTGCCTGGTGGTAGCGGTCGGAGTCGAAGAACTCGAAGACCCAGTTGTCGCCAACGATCTCCAAACGCGGCTGGACAGTGACGATCTGGCGCTCGATCGACAATACGTCGGCGACACTGCGGCCTGCCAGCGAGTCCAGCTGTGTCCAGGTCGGCGGTAGCAGGATGTTGCGACCGGCCTCGAAATCGTCGATCGCGGCCCGCGGCGTAGCCCAGCCGGCACGGTCGGATTCGGTGTTCTCCCCGTCTGCGCGCTGACCCGCCGGCAACGCCCCCACAAAGAAATAGGTGTCGTAACGGCGGGTGCGCTCGGCCTCCGGGGTGACCCAATTGGCCCACGGTCGCAGCAGGTCGGATCGGAGCACCAGGTTTTCGCGGTGCAGGAAATCTGCGAACGACAGCGTGCCCTCGGCCAGGGCGCGCCGCGAGTCGCCGTACGCCGATGCGTCCCCGACGATCCCGGTCGGATCGGCCGCCGGACCGGCGAACAACACCCCCGATTCTTCGAATGTTTCGCGGGCAGCGGCACAGACCAGCGCCTCGGCCAGGTCGGGTTCGATGCCGAACCGCTGCGCCCACCATTGCGGTGGCGGCCCGGCCCAGGCCCCCCTCCCGCCCAAGTCAGCGCTACGGTCGCGCTCGTCGACCCCGCCGCCGGGAAACACCATCGTCCCCGGGGCGAATTCCATCCGCGAGTGCCTGCGCATCAAGAACACAGAGATGCCGGCCTCTAAACCGGCGTCGGCACCGGCCTCGGCATCGCGGACCAGCATCACGGTCGCGGCCGGTCTTGGTGTCAGAGGTGGCTGATGACCGGGTGAACTCATAGTTGCCTCCGGTGAGCTGCGCGGGCGCGGACCCGTCGGGCGAAGTATCGCCCGTCAATCACATCGAGGGCGATCCGCTGCCCGAATGCGGCTGACAGGTTGTCGGCGGTCAACACATCGGACAGCAAACCCGAGGCGACCACCCGTCCCTCCGACAGCAGCAGGCCATGGCTGAAGCCGGGCGGAACCTCCTCCACGTGGTGGGTGACCAGTACCAGGGCGGGCGCGTCGGGGTCGGCGGCCAGGTCGGTGAGCCGGGCCACCAATTCCTCGCGGCCGCCCAGATCAAGTGCGGCGGCGGGTTCGTCGAGCAGCAGTAGCTCTGGGTCGGTCATCAGGGAACGGGCGATCAACACCCGTTTGCGCTCGCCTTCCGAGAGCGTCCCGTAGGTGCGCTCCGCGAGGTGCTCGGCACCAACGCTTTCCAGCATGTCGACCGCACGCCGATAATCGACGTCGTCATAGCGCTCCCGCCAGCGGCCCAACACCGCATATCCGGCCGAGACGACGAGGTCACTCACCAGCTCATCGCCGGGTATCCGCTGCGAAAGCGCCGAGGAACTCAGCCCGATCCGCGCCCGCAGCTCGCTCATGTCGACCCGGCCCAGTCGCTCACCGAGGACGTAAGCGACGCCCGACGACGGGTGCTCAGCCGCCGCCGCAATGCGCAGCAGCGACGTCTTGCCGGCTCCGTTCGGGCCGATAATCACCCAACGCTCGTCGAGTTCGACCGCCCAATCCAGGGGCCCGACTAGTGTGCGGCCGCCACGACGTAGCGATACACCTCTGAAGTCGATCAGCAGATCAGGGTCGACCGCGTCGGGGCCAGGTTCAGGCACCCGATCATCGTGCCGTACCGCGACGCCGCTACGGCTGCCGGGCCACCCCTCCCGTGAGCCGGTTACTACCGCCCCACCTACTCCGGCGGGATCTCAACGCGTTGTACGCCAAGGTCGCCCGCGTCGGCGGCCTCGATCTCACCGCGTGTCACGCCCAGCAGAAATAGCACGGAGTCCAGGTACGGATGGCTCAACGACGCGTCCGCGACCTTACGCAATGCCGGCTTGGCGTTGAACGCGATGCCCAACCCGGCGGCCGCCAGCATGTCGATGTCGTTGGCGCCATCGCCGACGGCGACGGTCTGCTCCATCGGTATGCCGAATTTTTGGGCGAAGTCCCGAAGCGCCGCAGCCTTTCCGGGCCGATCAACGATCTGCCCGACGACGCGGCCGGTGAGCACCCCGTCAACGATCTCCAGCTCGTTGGCCGCGACGTAGTCGAGCTGTAGATCCTCGGCCAACGGCTCGATGATCCGGCGGAAACCTCCCGAGACCACACCGCAGCGATAGCCCAGCCTTCGCAGCGTGCGGATCGTGGTCCGCGCGCCGGGCATCAACTCCAGCTGAGCGGCGACCTCGTCGATCACCGTGGCGGGCAGTCCCTTCAGAGTGGCCACCCGTTGCTCGAGCGACTCGGCGAAATCGAGCTCGCCGCGCATCGCCGCGTCGGTGATCGCCGCGACCGCTCCTTCCGCCCCTGCCCGGGCCGCCAGCATCTCGATCGCTTCGCCCTGCACCAGAGTGGAATCGACGTCGAACACGATGAGCCGTTTGGCGCGCCCCGCCAGGCTGAACCCCTCGACCGCCACGTCGACCCGCTCGTCGGAGGCAACCTCAGTCAGGACGGTCCGCAACCGGCCATAGGCTCCCGGCGGCACCGAGACCCGCAATTCCAGTCCGGTGACCGGATAGTCGGAGACGCCGCGAATGAGGTCGATGTTGACGCCCAAGGCCGCCACCTCCCGGGCCACCGCGCCGAATGCGCGAGCCGTGATCGGGCGCCCCAGCACATAGATGGTGTGGGTCGATGGTTGCCGGATGACCGGCAAGTCGTTGCTGCGCTCGATGCTCACGTCCAGACGCAGCGCCCGGATCGCGGACTCCACGTCGTGCCGCAGCGCGGTGCCGTCGGCGACTTCCAGCGGACAGGACACCAGCACCCCGAGCGTCAGGCGCCGCCGGATCACCACCTGTTCGACGTTGAGCAGCTCGACGCCATGGCGCGACAGCACCTCGAAGAGTGCTGACGTGACACCCGGCTGATCCACACCGGTGACGGTGATCAGCACCGACACCTTGGGTGAAGAGCTCACCACCCGTGATTGCCGCTATTAGGTACGGACGTCGACGTCATCGAGCCTGGTGACATCGTGGCCCTCATGGCCATGTGCGCCACCCACGTGCGACTCGGCCCGCATTCGTTCCACCATGTGCGGGTAGTGCAGCTCGAAAGCCGGACGCTCCGAACGAATCCGGGGCAGCTCGGTGAAGTTGTGCCGCGGGGGCGGGCAACTGGTGGCCCACTCCAGCGAATTGCCGTAACCCCACGGGTCGTCCACGGTCACGACCTCGCCGTAGCGCCAGCTCTTGAAGACGTTCCACACGAACGGGAACATCGACGCGCCCAAGATGAAGGCACCGACCGTCGAAACGATGTTGAGACCCTGGAACCCGTCGGTGGGCAGGTAGTCGGCGTAGCGGCGCGGCATACCCTCGTCACCGAGCCAGTGCTGCACCAGGAACGTGGTGTGGAAACCGATGAAGGTCAACCAGAAGTGCAGCTTGCCCAGGCGCTCGTCGAGCAGCCGGCCGGTCATCTTCGGGAACCAGAAGTAGATCCCGGCGTAGGTGGCGAACACGATGGTGCCGAACAGCACGTAGTGGAAGTGTGCGACCACGAAATAGCTGTCCGTGACGTGGAAGTCCAGCGGCGGGCTGGCCAGCAACACGCCGGTCAGACCGCCCAACAGGAAGGTGATCAAGAAGCCGACCGAGAACAGCATCGGCGTCTCAAAGGTCAACTGACCCTTCCACATAGTGCCGATCCAGTTGAAGAACTTGATCCCGGTCGGGATGGCGATCAAGTACGTCATGAACGAAAAGAACGGCAGCAGGACGGCTCCGGTGGCGAACATGTGGTGCGCCCACACCGCGACCGACAACGCGGCGATCGACAGCGTCGCGTAGACCAGCGTGGTGTAGCCGAAGATCGGTTTGCGGGAGAAAACCGGGAAGATCTCCGAGACGATCCCGAAGAACGGCAACGCGATGATGTACACCTCGGGGTGGCCGAAGAACCAGAACAGGTGCTGCCACAACAGAACTCCGCCGTTGGCCGGGTCGTAGACATGGGCCCCCAGGTGGCGGTCGGCGGCCAGCCCGAACAGCGCGGCGGTGAGCAACGGGAACGCGATCAGAATCAGGATGGACGTCACCAGGATGTTCCAAGTGAAAATCGGCATCCGGAACATCGTCATTCCGGGGGCGCGCATGCAGATCACGGTGGTGATCATGTTGACCGCACCCAGGATGGTCCCGAGACCGCCAACCGCGATACCCATGATCCACAGGTCTCCGCCGACACCTGGTGAGTGGATGGCATCGGTCAACGGCGTGTAGGCGGTCCAGCCGAAGTCGGCGGCCCCGCCCGGCGTGATGAAGCCGGCGATCGCCATCGTGGCGCCGAACAAGAACAACCAGAACGAGAACGCGTTCAGACGCGGGAATGCGACGTCGGGTGCGCCGATCTGCAGCGGCAGCACCAGATTGGCGAAACCGAACACGATCGGGGTGGCGTAGAACAGCAACATGATCGTGCCGTGCATGGTGAACAGCTGGTTGAACTGTTCATTCGACAAGAACTGCAGACCAGGCGCGGCCAACTCGGTGCGCATCAGCAGCGCCAGCAAGCCGCCGATGAAGAAAAACATGAAGCAGGCGACGCAGTACATGATGCCGATCAACTTGTGATCGGTGGTGGTGATCAGTTTGTAGATCAGGTTCCCTTTGGGACCGGTCCGGGCCGGGTACGGGCGAATGGCCTCGAGTTCTCCCAACGGGGGCGCTTCGGCTGTCAACAGCTCCTCCAAACATCCGTGCAGGACAGGGGCGCAGTACCCATTACTGGAAGAATCTTAGCCCCCTATCAGGCCGACGGCAGGGCTGGTCCTACAAACTGTCGTAATTGCCTCGCCCGTGTCTGCGAATCGTTTCTGCGGACCGCCCCGAACTGGCCGGATGTTAGCGTCGGACCCGTGCGATTCGGCGGGAAGCGACCCACGCGGCTGCTCACTATCGCCACCGCCGCGGTGGCGACCGTGGTGGCGGCGACCTGCAGCGGATGCGGGTCTGGACAGTCCGGCACCAATGCCGCCCACAAGGCGGCGTCGCCGGCGCGATCGGTGGTCACTCCCACCACCCAAATCGCGGGAGCCGGCGTGTTGGGAAACGACCGCCGGACGGACGAGTCGTGCGCGCGGGAGCCGGCCGCGACCGATCCGGGTCCGCCGACGCGGCCAGTGCACAACCCGGCGGGAGTCATTCCAGACACAGTCCAGGTACCCGCCGAGCCGCAGCGCATCGTGGTGCTCTCCGGGGACCAGCTCGACGCCCTGTGTGCGCTTGGCATGCAGTCCCGGGTGGTGGCGGCCGCTTTGCCGGACGGCTCTGCGAGCCAGCCCTCCTACCTGGGCAACGCCGTACACGGCCTACCTGGCGCCGGTACCCGCAGTAAGCCTGATCTGGGCGCCATCGCGGCGGCCCATCCGGATCTGATCCTGGGCTCGCAAGGCCTGACGCCCAAGCTGTATCCCCAGCTGGCGGCGATCGCCCCGACGGTGTTCACCGCGGCGCCCGGCGCGGCCTGGGAAGACAATCTGCGCGGTGTCGGCGTCGCCACCGCGCGCGGCGGCGCTGCGGACGGGCTGATCGACGGGTTCGTACAGCGGGCAAACCAGATCGGTGCCAGTCACGACGCGGCCCACTTCCAGGCCTCGATCGTTCAGCTGACCACCGACACCCTGCGGGTCTACGGAGCTCAGAATTTCCCGGCCAGCGTGCTGACCGCGGTCGGTGTGGACCGGCCCGCCGCGCAGCGGTTCAAGGACAAGCCCTATGTCGAGATGGGCACCTCCGATGCCGACCTCGCGAAGGGACCGGATTTCTCGGCGGCCGACGCCGACATCATCTACGTCTCGTGCGCGTCACCTGCCGCTGCGGTTAGAGCCGCCACCGTCCTGGACAGTGACCCGTGGCGCAAGCTGTCCGCCAATCGCGACAACCGGGTCTTCGTCGTCAACGACGAGGTATGGCAGACCGGCGAGGGCTTGGTCGCGGCCCGCGGCATCGTCGACGATCTGCGCTGGGTCAACGCCCCGATCAATTAGTCGCGGCCGGCCGAGTGGCCCGAGACCCTTACCTTAGCTAAGCTTTTCTAGGACGCAACTAACCGAAGAGGGATTTCTGATGAGCACTGTTTCGGCGTATGCCGCCACATCGGCGACCGACCCGCTGACCAAGATCACGATTACCCGGCGCGAACCCGGCCCACACGATGTAGCGATAGATATCAAGTTCGTCGGGATCTGCCACTCAGACATCCACGCGGCGAGAGGCGAGTGGGGCCAACCGAATTACCCCCTGGTCCCTGGGCACGAGATCGCCGGTGTCGTGACCGAGGTGGGCTCAGAGGTCACCAAGCACAAGGTTGGCGACCGCGTGGGCGTGGGTTGTTTCGTGGACTCCTGCCGCGAATGCACCAGCTGCGTAGCCGGGCTCGAGCAGTACTGCAAACGGGGCCCAATCGGCACCTACAACGGGGCCGGCAAAGACGGCCAGCCAACTCACGGCGGCTACAGCCAAGCGATCGTCGTTGACGAGAACTATGTGCTGCGCATCCCCGACTCGCTACCGCTGGACGCTGCCGCGCCGCTGCTGTGCGCGGGAATCACGCTTTACTCCCCGCTGCGGCATTGGAACGCCGGGCCGGACACGCGCTTGGCGATCATCGGCCTGGGCGGGCTGGGTCATATGGGCGTGAAGCTGGGTGCGGCGCTGGGCGCCGACGTGACCGTACTATCGCAGTCGCTGAAGAAGATGGAAGACGGGCTGCGGCTGGGCGCCAGCAACTATTACGCGACGGCCGATCCCGACACCTTCCGCAACTTACGTAGCAGCTTCGGCCTGATCCTGAACACCGTCTCGGCCAACCTGGATCTCGGCAAATATCTGAGCCTGCTCGACGTCGACGGCACACTGGTCGAGCTGGGCATCCCCGAGCACCCCATGGAGGTGCGGGCATTCGCGCTGGCCCTGAGTCGGCGCAGCCTCGCCGGGTCCAACATCGGCGGCATCGCCGAAACCCAGGAGATGCTGGACTTCTGCGCCGAACACGGCGTGGCCCCCGAGATCGAGGTCATTGAACCGGATTACATCAACGAAGCCTACGAGCGTGTGCTCGCCAGCGACGTGCGCTACCGCTTCGTCATCGACACCTCGAGCCTGTAATCAGGATTGAGATGTCGCGCGCGGGCTCGCTGCGACCAGTTCGGCGGCTTCGCCGTCCTCGTCACCGGGGATCAGCTCGCTGACGTCGATGGCAGCCAGCGGCCAACCCGCGGCGGCAAGCGTGGCGGCCACCCGGCGAACGTTATCCGGGCCGGCGTCGTGGTGGGTCACCTCGGAGATTTGCCCGGCGATCGCGTCGCCGTCGACCACGCCGAACGCGCCAGCAGATGCCGGGTGGGTGAGGTTTTGCACCACCTCGTTGATCTGGTCATGAGTGAGCGGTGTGCTCCGTAGCAGCTCCAACAGCGGGACCTGGTCTGGCCCGGGCACCCCCTGGGGGTAGCCGACCTGTAGCCAGCGGATTACCGACCGCAAGAAGTGAGGATGGTGGTGCGAAGAATCCGATGTCGTCACCAGATCATCCTCACGGTCGTGACGCCCAGGCGCTACCGTGGCGTCGCGCCGCTCCGACAATTCATGTTTCGTTCACGGACTGGGAGACGCTAGTTCAGGAACCTCGGACCAACGACACGCCGGGGCGACACGCCGACCCCAAGTGGCCAGCGACATGCGCTACCGGGGCTGGTTACTCATCTTCTTCATCGCTGCCGGGAACAACCACGCCGATGGTGCCGGCCAGCGGCCAACCGGCGGCAGCCAGCGTGGCAGCTACCCGTTGGATGTTCTCCGGCCCGGGGTCGTGATGGGTGGTCTCGGTGATGAACTTGGCGATCTCTTCGCGGTTGATCGGCTCTTCGCTATCAGACTTCTTGGTGATGATCTTGTGGACCACCTCTTCAAGCTGTTCCCTGTTCAGTGGGGTGGCCCGCAACAGAGCGAACAGCGCCACCTGGTCGGGCCCGGGGACACCTTGGGGATAACCGACGTCTAGCCAGCGGATCACGGACTTGAGAAAATTGTGGTGCTTGTGGGAAGACTGGGTTGATGTCACCCCCCTAGTGTCAGGGCGGGCGGGTGGTCTGGCGTCGGACGATAACGACAATTCATATTCAGTTCACGACTTGAACAACTAGTGCTAGAAATCCCAAGGCGGTTTGCTAGAGGTGTTGCGGCACCTCGATGTCGGAGACCAGTACACGCACGCCGCCGGTGGAGAGCCGCGCCATGGCGGCGAAGAACGCCCCTGCTTCCGGTGTGGTCACCGCCGCACTGACGGCATCGTAATTCGGGTAGTACAGGTCGATCATGCGGTAAGCGGGCGTCGGAGTGCCGTCTTCCTTCGGCCAAACCTTCGACGCCTCGATCCGGAGATATCCCGGTATTTTCCGAGCCGCCTTCAGTTGCTCCGATTCATAGGCGGCTTCGAACGCAGCCGGGTCGGTGGGGTTGTCGTAGATCACCGTGAGCTTGGTTTCGGACAATGGATTCCCTCGCGTCGTTGTTGAAGTCGAGCCTGCCGGACGGCCTGCGGCACTTGTACTTTAGGCCCTTGCGGCCTCGCTTCGGACTATCTGAGCTAAAGCTTTAGAAGTCCCAGTCCTCATCCTCGGTGTTGACGGCTTTGCCGATCACGTACGACGACCCCGAGCCGGAGAAGAAGTCGTGGTTCTCGTCGGCGTTCGGCGAGAGCGCCGAAAGGATCGCCGGGTTCACGTCGGTCTCGTCGCGCGGGAACAGCGCCTCGTAGCCGAGGTTCATCAGCGCCTTGTTGGCGTTGTAGCGCAGGAAC
>Ga0182012_10001174_pt1 | contig 28970 bp, 31 predicted proteins | sample 612S2SmetaG_FD_120486 | JGI IMG/M metagenome (GOLD analysis project Ga0182012, IMG submission 120486) | Permafrost microbial communities from Stordalen Mire, Sweden - 612S2S metaG | ecosystem: Environmental > Terrestrial > Soil > Wetlands > Permafrost | place: Sweden: Stordalen | collected...
AAGGCGCCGGTGTCTCGTCGAGAAAATCCGTGATGTCTTGATAGTGCGCGACACCGGTAAACGATGGGACGCGAATGCCGCTTTCAGCGGCGCGCAGGCGCATGGCTAATTTGTCGCGGAAGAAGCGCGTGGCGCTTTCACCGAAGCCGCGTATGCGCAAGTGTTCGCGAATGAGCGCAGCTTTTTCCAAATCGAAATCGTCGAGCGGTACAACGCGTTCAATCCGCTCGCGCCGTGCCAGATGATTCACGCCTTGCAGCATGTGCTGTAAGTTCCATTCGAACTCTTTGTCCGGCATGTAGAAAATGTCGTCGTAGAGTTCAGGTGGCCACTTGCCCTCAAGGCTTTGCGAGGTCAGGAGCAGAACACGGCAACCTTGCCGGCGTGCTTCTTCCAAAAACCGGTGCCCCTTTTCGTAGCTGGCCAGGCACAACATCGTGAATGTTCGTTCCGCATTCATGTCAATGCCGTTCAGCATAGCGCGGTTTTAGAAGAGCACGCAAGACGGTCACGGTGTCAAGCGCGCCGCAGAAGTCCCTCGAAAGCCACCTCATTGCCTGGCGGCGCGCAGCCGTGCCCTTGGCGTTTTACTGATACCATGACAGACGTTAGCGTAACTATTTAGTTCCGCGCAGCGAAGGGACAGTGTGGATATGCCAAAACTTGTCTTGAAGCACTTACTCGCAATCCGTTGGTTCCATTGGGTGAATTTCCCAATCCTTTTTCTGATGATTTGGAGCGGACTGCTGATTTATTGGGCTTATCCCATTTATCACCTAGGCCCCATTCAGTTGTTCCCGCAATGGCTCTTCGCGCTGTTCGGCATGCGGTTCCACTTGGCGGATGGTATGGCGCTGCATTTTGTGTTTATGTGGATTTTTGCCGTGAATGGCGTCCTGTACGTCGGTTATACGCTCTTTTCGGGCGAGTGGCGATATTTAGTCCCCACGTCCAAGTCCACCTTCCGCGACGCTTGGCAGGTGGTGTTGCATGACCTCCATTTGCACAAAGAAATGCCGCCGCAGGAGAAATATAACGCCGCCCAGCAACTCGCCTATACGGGCATCGTCGTCATGGGCCTGGGTTCTTTGATTACTGGCTTAGCCATTTACAAACCTGCTCAATTGTTCTGGCTGACCGCTTTGTGCGGCGGCTACGAAGCGGCGCGGCTTATCCATTTCATTCTCACGATGGGCTACATCGGTTTCTTTGCCGTGCACATCGGCCAAGTGGTTTTGGCCGGCTGGAATAACTTCCGCAGCATGGTGATTGGGTATGAACTCGTGAAGGACGGTGAACGATCATGAACAGCCGTCACCCTGAGATCGTTCTACCCGAAGGTGAGATCCAAAAAGAATTGCAAAAGAAATCACGGCGCGGCTTCCTGTTGGGAGGTCTGGCGGCCGTGGGAGCGGTAGGCGCGTATGAAGCGATGCGTTTGTCGCGGCAAGACAACGATGTGCCTTGGCCGCAGCGCCGCGTGCTCGATTTAAACGGCAAGCTTTGGGGCGATTATGTGGACAATGCGCACCTGATGCCGAGCTATCCCGCGAGCGATATTGGCTTTCTGAAGGCCAATGGCGAATATGGCTTAGATGAAGAACCCGACGACCAAGGCAATCCTCCTGAGTGGGACGGTTTTAAACTGGAAGGTCCTGGCCTGCAACCGCTGACATTGCAACTCGCCGATGTGCAATCTCTGCCGCGGCATGAAATGATCACTAAGTTCTGCTGCATTGAAGGTTGGAGTGTAGTGCAGAAGTGGACTGGCGTGCGTTTCGCCGATTTCACCAGGAAGTTTCTACCTCCCGGCGCAAACTTGACCGAATATGTATACTTGGCGACCGATGGTGAAGATTATTTTGTCGGTTTGGATATGAAAAGTGCGCTCCACCCGCAGACGCTGCTTGCCTGGGCGCAGAACGACAAGCCCCTTACCTACGAGCATGGTGCACCGCTGCGGTTGATTATCCCGGTGAAGTATGGGATCAAAAATCTGAAGCGCATAGGCCTCATTCGTTACACTAATCAAAGACCGCGTGACTACTGGTACGAACAGGGTTACGATTGGTTCGCAGGTCTTTGACGCTTGTCTGACGCTAAGCTCTATTGCGGTACATCCGGATTCGCCTACCCAAGCTGGAAGCCCGGCTTCTACCCTGAAAAACTGCCAAGCGCCAAGTTCTTATCGTTTTATGCCACGCGCTTGAACGCGGTAGAGATCAATTACACGTACCGGCGCATAGCGGCGGTTGCCACTTTTGAGAAGTGGATTGACGCCACCGGACCGCATTTCATGTTTTTGCCTAAGGCGCACATGAAGATTACGCATTCGCTCAAGCTTAAAGATGCGGAAGACTTCACGCGTTTCTTTCTGGACTCACTGGATCTGCTGCGCACCGCCGGACGGCTTGGACCGATCTTATTTCAACTCGCTCCCAGTTTCAAAGCCGATCATAACCGGCTAGCTGAGTTTGTCCGGCTGCTGCCTAAAACAAGCAAGTATGTGTTTGAATTCCGCAATGCCAGCTGGTTTGACGAGAAGATTTACAAAATTCTGCGGGCGGCGAATGTAGGGCTTTGCCAAGCGGAGAACGAAAACATGGAAACCCCGCACGTGCTGACTGCCGATTTTGTATATTTGCGGCTGCGCAAACCCGACTATACGGCGTCGGAGTTAAGCGAAATCGGCAAGCGGACTCAGCAGTACCTGCGAAATGGCTATCCCACGTTTGCTATTTTCAAGCATGAAGAGACGCCGGCGGGTGCGCTTTATGCGGAGCAGCTTTTAAGCGCCAATGCCGGGCGACCGCCGGCGGCGGATGAAGCGATATCTCCGCAACATCTACCCTAGCTTGCCGGGGTAAGCGCCTTACAGATAGTTTTCCTCTTAATTCGGCAGTAGCGGTCGATATAGCTGATATGAACGATCGGCGCGCAACGCCGCGTAAGCCACATTTTTCGCGTGTGGAAATCACAGCCGTGGGCTCAGAGGCAGCGGCAATCCGGAATATTGCGATGATGGAGGACTTGTCGGCCGGCGGAATGGGGCTGCGCGTGCAAGTACCGCTGGCGGTTGGCTCTCCCATTCAAGTCAGTTTTCGAGGGCAGACATTGCGCGGCGTGGTCCGGCATTGCGCCCGTAACGAGCTTGGATACTTTATGGGTATTGAACTTGGAGAGCTTGCCGAGGATCTTTCCAAAGCAGAGATCGCCCCGATTGAGACGGTTAAGAGCGGCTCTCATCGCCAGCGCCGAATGACGGCGCGAAAGCCCCACTTCTCGCGCGTGGAAATTTCCCTGATGGGCGAAAACAAAAAAGTGAGTCGCCAAATTGCGATGATGGAGGATTCGTCGCCTAGCGGTTTTGGGCTGCGTGTGCATGCTGCGCTTCCAGTGGGTTCGCCCATCGAGGTCGGCTTCCGAGGGCAACGTCTGGTGGGCGCGGTGAAGCACTGTACGCGCGATGGCATTGGCTACTTTGTGGGAGTGCAACTGGAGCAGGGGTCGACTGAAGCCATCAAGACAGGGGCTTGAGACTCATCTCACGTCCGGCCACGCGTCGCAGACCCAAGACTTTTGGCCTCGCGCTGAATTCCGTCGGCAATCCACATCCGCAATTGCGTTTGATAACCGACCGATTTCTGGGCGGCGATTTTCTCGCAGCGGCGATCTGTTCGGGAATAAGGCGAATCGAGATGGGGGACTTTGCCGCGGAGTGACGCTCGTGAATCGACCTGGATAGGGCTGCGGACATCTTGGCGGGTTTGGCCGGGGGAAGTTGATCCCAGATGTCGGCAACGAAGTGCGTGTCGAAATATTCGGCTGCTTCTTTATCAGAATGGAATTTGGGCAGGGGCAGTTTAGCAGAGGGAAGCTTTTTCTTCATATGTGTCTTGGCTACTTGCGGCGGAATAGCCGTCGATTTTTACCTCCCATATCGCGAGCCCGTGACGACGCGAATTATTCCAGATGACAAGCGCCGGAATATGACCCAAAGTAGGCGTCCGTCCAGGGTTTCGCCACAGGCTGCATACAAGTTCTGACGGGCCCGGCGAACCCGGTAGCTGCCTTCAAAGACTTCTTCAGCCTCCTCGGGAGTGACCTCATGCCGCGCGATATGGAAGACATTGTCATCGTCCTATTCGAACGCTGAGATGACCACGCCCCGATTATACGTTGTGTATATACAAAATGCTCTTGCTTTTCGGCCGGGCTGCGGGCAATTACAGTTAAGGAGGTGGTCGAGGAAGATTCGTTGCTCGTCGTCTTCAATGGCCGGCCTGCCAATAAGTGGGGTGATTTTATTTATTCCCCGGCGTGGTTCCTTTAGCTACGAGGGCACAGACGCCCACAAACTTGGGCGGCTTGCCGCCGACAGAGGCGTTTTTCGCCTTTTGCGGCCTTATCGATGTTCGGATACAATTTGCCTCCAGTCAAAAAAACGCCGCCCCGTGGAACGGAAGCGGCGTCATTTGGGTTCACCGTTTTTATCGGTAGCTAATTCGATCTAGGAACAGCCGCTCGTTCCGCCGCAATTCTCGCACTTATAGCAAGAACCATTCCGCGTCATCATGCTCCCGCACTCGGAACACAGCGGCGCATCGCCCGTACTCGCGTCAAACGGCAATGCCTGCTGCGGCTCGGGCACCGTAGGCCTTAGCTTCGTCGTTTCCCCTGCTTCGTTCGCCTCCGTAATACCCAGGAAGCGCGCCCCCAGCCAGCGGAAAATATAGTCGATGATCGACTTGGCATACGGCACCTGCTGGTTGCCCGTCCAACCGCTCGGCTCAAAACGCACGTGGCTGAATTTGTCCACAAAGAACTTCAGCGGCACGCCGTACTGCAAACCGTAGCTGATGGAAGTAGCCAGCGTATCCATCAGCCCGGAGATGGTCGAGCCCTCCTTTGCCATGGCGATAAAGACTTCGCCGGGAGTTCCGTCCTCATACATGCCCACGGTGATGTAGCCTTCATGGCCGCCGATCGAGAACTTATGCGTTAGCGACTGGCGTTCATCCGGCAGCTTACGGCGCACCGGCCGATAGACCACCTTCTCGATGGTTTGCGGCGCGGGAGCGGCCATCGCCGTCATTTTCTTCTCGCCCTTGCCGGTACCGGAACTAAGCGGCTGCACGCGCTTCGAGCCGTCGCGGTAAATCGCTACCGCCTTGAGTCCCATCTTCCAGCTCTCGATATAGGCGTCCATGATGTCTTCCGCCGTGGACTCTTCCGGCATATTGATGGTCTTTGAAATCGCACCCGAAATGAATGGCTGAACGGCAGCCATCATGCGGATGTGGCCCATGTGGTGAATAAAGCGCACGCCGTTTTGCGGGCGGAAGCTGCAATCGAACACCGGCAGATGCTCGGCTTTCAGTTCGGGCGCGCCTTCAATGGTCCCGGTGGAATCGATGTGCGCCACGATTTTTTCAGTTTGTTCAGGCGTGTATCCCAGCTTGATGAGCGCTTGCGGCACGGTGTTATTGACAATCTTGATGACCCCGCCGCCGACCAGCTTCTTGTACTTCACCAATGCCAAATCAGGCTCAACACCGGTGGTATCGCAATCCATCATGAAACCGATGGTGCCGGTAGGCGCCAGCACGCTGATTTGCGCATTGCGGAAGCCGGCCATGGAGCCGACTCTGTGTGCTTCGGCCCAGCACGCTTCGGCTGCTTCGTACATAGCGCGCGGAACACGGCGGCTGTCGATACCGTTGACAGCGTTCCAGTGCATGCGAATGACTTCCAGGAACGGATCTTCGTTGACGGCGTAGCCTGGACACGGCCCAACCGCCTCGGCGATGCGGGCGCTCGTCAGATACGCCTGGCCGCTCATGATGGCAGTGATGGCGGCGGCGAAATCGCGGCCCTGATCGCTGTCGTAAGGAATGCCAAGAGCCATCAGCATGGCGCCTAAATTGGCGTAACCTAAGCCCAGCGGGCGGTAATCGTGCGAGTTTTTAGCGATGCGCTCTGTGGGATAGCTGGCGTTATCCACTAGGATCTCCTGCGCCAGCGCCACCGTATCCACGGCATGGCGGAATGCTTCCACATCGAAAGTTCCGTCCGGCCCAAGGAACTTCATGAGGTTCAACGAGGCCAAGTTGCAGGCGGAATCGTCAAGGAACATGTATTCCGAACAGGGATTGGAAGCGTTAATGCGCGCCGTGTTCTTCGAGGTGTGCCAACGGTTGATCGTGGTATCAAACTGCATGCCGGGATCACCGCACTGGTGGGTTGCTTCGGCAATCTGCTTCATCAAGTCACGAGCTTTGTAGCGGTTCACTGGCTGGCCGGTGGCGACGCTGCGCGTCCACCAATCGGTATCGTTTACCACGGCTTGCATGAATTCGTCGGTGGCGCGCACGGAGTTGTTGGCGTTCTGGAAGAAGATGCTGCCATAGGCTTCGCCGTCGAGCGAGGAATCATAGCCGGCGTCGATTAGCGTGTGGGCTTTCTTCTCTTCCTTGGCCTTGCACCAGACAAATTTTTCGACGTCGGGGTGGTCGGTATTCAGGATGACCATCTTCGCCGCGCGACGGGTTTTGCCGCCCGATTTGATGACCCCGGCGAAGGCGTCGAAGCCTTTCATGAAGCTGAGCGGGCCGGAAGCGCGTCCGCCGCCCCACAGGTGGGCGTCTTCTTCGCGGATGGCGGAAAGATTGGTGCCCGTGCCTGAGCCCCACTTGAAGAGCATGCCTTCGGTTTTAGCCAGGTCGAGGATCGATTCCAAGGAATCGCCCACCGAATTGATGAAGCAGGCGGAGCATTGCGGGTGATTTTCGCCAGGGACCAGCTTCTTCACCACTTGGTCGGCCTCATCGAAGTAAAAGCCGTAGCCGCGCGATTCGCGTACGCCCACATTGAACCAGACGGGCGAATTGAAACACGCCTTCTGGGTAAGCATCATGTGCGCCAATTCCAACCGGAAGTTTTCGCCGTCTTCCTTGCTCTTGAAGTAGTTGCCGCTCAAACCCCAATCGGCAATGGTGTCGGTAACGCGATGCACCAATTGAGCGACACTGGTTTCGCGCTCCGGAGCTCCCATGCGGCCATGGAAGTATTTGCTAACCACAATGTTGGTGGCGGTCTGCGACCAATCGGCAGGCGTTTCAACATCGCGCTGCTCGAAAATCACCGACCCTTTATCATTTCCGATGGTAGCCGTGCGCCGCTCCCAAGAAACTTGCTCGTAGGGGGTGACACCCGGTTCCAGTTTGGCGGTGAAATAGCGAGGGAACGACACGCCGGTGCGCTCCTCTTTCTTCAGAGAGCGGTGTAACTCTTTCACTTTGAGGGCTAAATTAACGCTGAGTTGACCCATTATATCCATACTTCCTTGGGGGTGGTGGAATTGACGTCAGAATTAATTGTGCGGCTGTTTTACAATTCCGTCAACAAAAATCTTGTCCATAGGCCCTAGATGTTGTGGATTTGTTGTGCAGAACCACTACAGGGAGGGGTCATTGTCCGGCGCGATCCCCAGTGCAGTACTAGACCGGAAGTTTCAATACGGCCCACCCTCCATTGTAACGCTTATCAGCGGGTCCAAATGACTGTTACAGCTACGTTCCACGTGGAACGTTTGTGAAAAAAGTGTTGAAAAATTCCGTTAAGGCTAATATAATTAGCCATAAGGCTAACGATAGTAGCCTTAGAACGAGAAGAAAATCATGAAAAGAAATAGTCAAGCTGTAGAACTGAGCGGCGTCACAGGGGAACCATTGATTTGGCTCCGTTTGGAAGGCGTCGTCGTTTTGATCCTCAGCATTTTGCTATATGCCCAGGCGGGGGCATCGTGGTGGCGTTTTGGCGCGCTGCTCCTGGCCCCAGACTTGGTGATGGCTGGTTATTGGCTCGGAGCGCGCTGGGGAGCGCGCATCTACAATTTGGGACATACCTACGCCGGTCCGCTCACGCTGGCGGTGGTTGGCCTGATCGGCGGCTATCACTGGCTGGTTCCTTACCAGTTGATTTGGACCGCCCATATTGGCATGGACCGAGCGCTGGGATACGGCTTGAAGTATGCTAGCGGATTCAAGAACACCCACTTGGGAACATTCGGCAAGCGGGCGGCCATGGCTTATGAGCGCACGAGCTAAGACGTCAGACCGGGCGATTTGTGAAGCTGTCCGGCGGCTGCTCGAAAGCCAGGGTGAGGCCGAGTTGTCGATGCAGGCAATCGCCGCCGAGGTCGGTATTCGCGCTCCCTCGCTTTATAAACGTTTTACCGATAGGGCGGACCTGCTGAGCGCTGCCGCGCGGGACGCTCTAGAGGAACTAGCGGAATTGATGCATGATCCGATAACGGTGGAAAAAACGTATGAGAGCTTGGAACGAATGGCCCACCTTTATCGTAGGTTCGCGAAGAACAATCCTCGGACTTACGCCTTGATCTTCAGTGAGGAGATGGCGGCGCGCGAAGATCTGATGGTAGCCCGGCAGGCGGCTACCGAGCCGTTGTTGAGCTTGCTTACCAGAACGGTAGGAAAAGAGGCGTCGCTGCCGGCCGCGCGTTTAGTGGTCTCATACTTGCATGGCTTTATCTCAATGGAACTGGCAAAGTCGTTCCGCTTCGGCGGCAACGTCAACGATGCCTTCCAGTATGGGCTTACAAAGATCATCCATTGTTTGGTAGCGGAAAAGGAAAGGGCATGAAAGAGAAATTTGCAGATTTGTGTGAGAGTTTTGCAGCATTCTAAAAACTTCCTAACAACACACTTTGAAACTTTGCCCGAACGTGCCGCATCTCAAAGCACTGTATGAGGCAAATAGAGCCTACAAAAGGCCGAAACATCATAGTTTTCAATTAGTTGGAACAGATATCGGGAAGAAGCCTCAACGGAACGAAAAGGGTATAGGTTAAAGGAGAAAGATAATGGCTACAATCAACAAAAAGAAGGAAGCACGGAAAGTTCTCGATGCGAAACGCCGGGAACTTCTGTCCGGAACTTCAGATCGGGAAGAGATTCTGATCGAAAACGCGGCCGAAGATTTCGACCGTTTGCAGCAGCAAATGAATCGCGAAGTGGCGATTCGCAACCTCGACCGCGAGTCTAAGCTGCTCAAAGAAGTGCAGGCGGCCATGAACCGCGTGGAAGAAGGCACCTATGGCATTTGCCTGCGGTGTGAAGAAGAAATTCCGGAGAAACGGATGAAAGCAGTGCCGTGGGCCGCTTACTGCGTCGGTTGCCAGGAGACAATTGAGCGTCAGCGCGCCGCCGGTGAAGAGATTGAGGAGGAAGCCGAGGCTTTTGAGCGGGCCGCCGCTTAACGGCGACGGCGGCCTTTACCTAAACCTCAAAATCGTCAGGCTTCTTCCAACAAACAGACGGGCGCTACCGCCAAATGCGCGGTTGAACCCGCCGAACAAGTTTGCAAAACGGCCGAAGCGCCGCTCATCTCCCCATTTAAAACGTGGGTGTGAACGGTGACTTCGGCCTCCTTCATTTTGAATTCGCCATATTGGAAGAGCGGAAAAAATTCCTGCGTGGGCAACGCTCGCTCCTGGACGACATAGGGAGTACGAAGGGCGATCTTCAACGCGCGGTCCCAAGCGGCCGACGTCATTTCCGCGCCAATGTAGATGCGCTGATCGCTCGAATCTTCGTTGGGCAGGAGAGCCAAAATCTCCCTCGAGTTCAAGATAAATTCAGGCAGATCGATATCTTTGTCGCCGTGTTTTGTTTTTCGTGGGGCTACCACGCGCGTCCAGGCGATGGAATTGCGAATTAATTTACGGTCCGAAGTAGGCAAATGCGCGGTAACTGTTTCGTCAGTCAACAGATCGAACAGCGCGCGTCTTTGGGCGAATTCAGCGCGGAAGCTATTCACGACGCAAACAGCGCCGTCGCGGTAGGCGCGCAGCAGCGGATGAGATAAATCCCAGCGAATCAAAATTTCACGCGTCGAAACGCGGCGGAAAACCAGATCGATGGCAAAATCGCCCGAATGAAGCTTGCCGCCCGAGTATTCGAGTAATTCCGGCGGTATGAGCCGGACGTTGCTGCCCAGTTGGCTGAGGGACTCGGCGAGTAGGCGTCCTTCCGACGAGAGCACCTCCGTCCCCTGCCCGGAACCTGATTCCTGGCCTAGTTCTACGATGGCGATGGCAGGCTTGTTTTTACCGCCGAATTGGCGATAAGCCATTTGCACGGCTTGCAGTAAGGACTTCGGACCGCCCAATTTCGACAATTTATAACGGCCTCGTTTAAAATCTTTCAAAATGGGCAGTTCCAGAAAGAGTTCGGCCAGAATGTTGGAATAGGCAAGTCCCTCCGGCTTGCTGGCGTCCACGCCCTGTAAAGAGAGCGACCCATTCGACAGATTCGCGTCTATCGACGCCGTGATGCCGGAACGGGCATAGCCATGCGGCAGGGAGGCCAGCATTTTTTCGGCAGGCAGCATCTGCAAACGGTTCAAAAGCATTGGCGAGGCGAAGGCGATGGCCTCTAAACGGTCCAGAATGTCCGCCATTTGCGTCGAAACGCGAGACAGCGCGTCTAACTGACGCCGCGAAACGAAATGGGGTCGCAAAACGGGCGCAAGCAAGCGCCCCGATTCCACCAAATGCTGTTGCCGCATTCGCTCCTGAAACTGCTCCGCCCAGCCGCTCTGACGGTAGCTCGGCTGTTCGAGGAGCTTATGATAGCGGGCTATTGCATCGCCAAGCTGAGCCATAGAACTGATTTCAAAGTAGTTAGTATGACATGCCAGAGTCAACTTTCCGCTAAAATCCGCGGTTTTCCGCGGCGAAACATGGGTTAATAGGAGGAATGATCCCTTATTATGAAGTCACGCCTCAGGCCGCCAACGAGAAGCTAACTGATAGAAAAAACGCCACTTTGATCGATGTTCGCGAACCGGTGGAGTGCGCTTTAGCTAAAATTGAGGGGGCCGTGCTGATCCCCATGGGTTCGGTGCCTGCGGAGTTGCAGAGATTGGAAGGTTTGGCCGATTGCGGGGATTTGCTGATTCTTTGCCACCACGGGGTGCGGAGCTTGCAAGTCACCACATGGCTGCGGGCGCACGGGATAGAAAACTGTTACAGCGTGGCGGGCGGAATTGACCGTTGGAGCTGCGAAGTGGATGCCGGCGTCCCACGGTATTAGCGGGCAAACAGTTCGTCGAGGCTTTTCGCATCAACGAAGCGGAGCGAAAGGTCTTCCAGTTCGGTGGTAGACAATTTCCCCAACCGCTCATCAACCCAAGCCGGCAAAGTGCCGAAACGTTTTCCGATCTGACGGCGGAGAATATCCAGTTGGCCTTGCAAGAACCCCTGCTCCAGTCCCTGCCTGATGGCGGGACCAATAATGTTGTGATCCAACATGCTATCTAGAATCGGCATTGTTTTCACCTCAGTAAGAATTGTATTCCTAAGACTGCGCAAGCCTGCAAGGATCATTAGCTTCCTAAAAGCTTCGCCCCTCGCTCCACTTTCCAGTTTAGCGATTCGCGCCAGAATCCGCCGGACACTCTCGCGGCGATTTGCGTGTTTAGCCAGAATCGCTAAGATGTTCTCGCCGTCGAACGGGCTTTCGAGCAGGGTGTTTTCATCAAGATCGCGAATATCGAAGATTTTATACCGGCAGGAGAAATCGGGACCAATAAGTTTCCTTGGCATTCGCAGTTTGTCGTTACCAACGTACAAAACATATTGTTTGGGAAAACGCTGGTGCACACGGTAAACCCGCAACGAGTACTCCGCCATCCTGATCGGCAAGAGCGAGTCGTTACAGCTCTGCAGTTCGAATCCGACGAGGCTCTTGCCGTCGCTTGTTTCAGCCAGCAGATCGACTCGGGTCTGAGTTACGAGCGGCAACTCAACGTTGAGCCATTGGCCGATTTTCAGGCCGGTCATCCGCTCGCAAACGGGGTTCCGCGGGTCCGTTAACAGGGACTTCAGGACAGTGTCATATTCGTGTATGCGCCGCGATTTCGCGGTATTTCCGGGCGCGCTCCGTCACGGCGGCATAGTTGCCGCTGGCCACCGATTGCGCATCGATCAATTCGCTGCCAATACCCACCGCCATCGAGCCAGCTGCCAGAAACTCGCCAATCGTCTCCAGGTTCACGCCACCGGTAGGAACGAGTTCAACGTGCGGTAATGGCGCCTTGACAGATTTGATATATTTCGCCCCACCGAGTGCGTTGCAAGGAAACACCTTCACGCCATCGGCACCGGCTTCCCAAGCTGTCAGAATTTCGGTCGGCGTCAGGCCGCCAGGAAATATGGGCCGGCTATAGCGCCGGGCCATTTCAATCGTCTTGTGATTCAAACTAGGGGTAACAAAAAACTGCGCGCCCGCGAGCATGCAGGAACGCGCTGTCTCCGGATCGAGCACGGTACCCGCACCCAATAGAATCTTGTCGCCGTGCCGGTCGGCAATCGCCTCAATCGCTTGCAGTGCATTGGCCACGGTCATGGTGATTTCCACGCAATCAATACCGCCGGCGCAGACGGCTTCCACCGCCGCGAGCGCACTCTTGGCATCTGGGGTTCGCACAATCGGCACAATGGCCAAACTTCTGATTTTTTGAAGAATTTCGGAATGGGTCACGAAGAATTTCCGGGCGTGCGCGGTTTTTTGACGACTATTTTCAAGTTGACAACGACAGTACGGCCATTGTTGAATACCGTTACGGTCTTGGCGCCACTAAACAAACCATTTTTCTGCGCACGCAACTGGTAACTAGCATCGGAGCTCAGACCGTGGAAGTGATATTTGCCGTCCTGCTGAACCAGGTAAGAACGCACTTGCAAGCTTTTCAAATCTTCCAGCAGCACGACAGCGCCTGGCACCACCTTGCCCGCATTATCGAGCACCGTTCCTTCAATGGTGCGGGCTTCCGGTGAAGCACTGCGCTGCCCAGCCGAGACGACTCCTGCGGGGCACAGGCAGAGCGCGCAGGCGAGCGCGAGCCAAAGGCTATTGCCAATCCTCTTCTTGCTCGGCGTCTTCTTCGTCCTCGTCTTCGTCGTCTTCGTCCTCGTCTTCATCTTCGTCGTAGTCGAAATCGTCGTCTTCGTCGTCGTCTTCGTCCTCCGCACCAAGTTCGACCGGATTCACGCTGGCGACGGTTAGAGAAGCTCCACACTCATCGCAGGACAAAACGTCTCCTTCGTCCAATTCTTCTTCTTCGACATCGATCGGAGCATCGCATTTGGGGCAACTGACCATATAAAATTAAAACCTCGTGGGCTAAGCGGATAACTCAAAGCACCGGGTGAACTTTATTCTTAGCACGTGATTGACCGTAATGCCAGTGGGTATTTACTTCAGCTTATCGATGCGGCGCGAAGGCGGTGGAATGCAATTGCCTATCATAGGCCATCAATTCCTTGGAGGACACGGTAACCAGCGTCTTGTCCATGTCTTCCGAGGTCTCAATCATATGCTTCAGATGAGCGGCAGCCAAGCGCATGCAGAGCGGATCTGAAAGTTTGCGCTTGTCTTCGCGCACCAGAGACAACAAAACAGGATGGGGCATGGCTATCACTTTCTCTTCTGGCTCACCACCATCCGGTGTAATTAAGAACTTTACGTCCACGGTATCGGCGTGGCGAATAGAAATGCCGGTCTGGAGCCAGCGGAACTGGACCCTCCACATGCGGCCGAAAGGATCGGGACCCGCGTCGAAAAGACGGCTTTGGTCACTCATGTCCAGATGCTAACACGCGCCGAGCGGACTTGCCGGAATCAGCGCTGGTTCATCAGAGACAGCAATTCGTCGCGCGTTTCTTTGCGCTCGCGAAAAGCTCCCAGCATGGCGCTGGTAATCGCGTCGGAATGCTGTTTTTCAACGCCGCGCATCATCATGCAGAAATGGCGCGCCTGGCAAACTACCGCCACGCCCTTCGGGCTGATGAGGGTTTGAATCGTTTGCGCAATTTGCTGAGTGAGGCGCTCCTGAATCTGCAAACGCCGCGCAAAAGCGTCCACCAGGCGAGGAATTTTGCTCAAGCCAATCACTTTCTTATTCGGCAGATACGCCACGTGGATCTTGCCAAAAAACGGCAGCATGTGATGTTCGCACATGCTGAAAAACTCGATATCGCGCACAATCACCACTTCGTCGTAATCCACTTCGAAAAGCGCGCCATTGACGATTTTTTGCGGATCGGCGGCATACCCGCTGGTCAGGTAACGCAGCGCTTTCTCAACTCGTGCCGGGGTTCTGACAAGTCCATCGCGGGTGGGATCTTCGCCCAATTGCCGGATCACGCTTTCCATGTGCGCCGCAATTGAGTCCGGACCCATATTCGGACTCATTTCAATCAACTCGCCGGGCGGCTTGCTCATCTTAACCGCATTGTTCTTAATTCTAGGCATGCACCATAACACTTTCATTCCGCTGGGCGGAGGGATTTTCAACGCTTAACACGGGTAGCAGCAATTCGAAGCCGTTGCGGTCCGTTTCCTGAATTTGAATTTTCCAGGGACGAACTTCCAGATCTCCAAACGACTCCGTCCAGTGCCGGCAAACCAATTCGCCGATCACGCGCGCCACATTTTCGGTGGTCGGAACAAGACAGGCAAATTCAGGCACATCAACGTTGATGTTCCGATAAGCAAAGAGGCGTAGAATTTTGTCCCCGACAAAGTGGTCCAACGTTGCGACCGGCGCGAGCAAACCTGTGTCGCGATTCATTTCACCGGTAATCGTGAGTTCCAGTACATAATCGTGCCCGTGCCCAAACGGGTTGTTGCATTTTCCATAAAGCAGCGCGTTCTCCGCATCGCTCAAGTGCGGCGAGTGGAGGCGGTGAGAGGCCGAAAAATGATAACGGCGAGTGACGGAGATCATGCGTGAGCCGGCGGCGTTACATCAACATACAGGTCGGGCGTTTCAAAAAGTCTCACCCGCGCCAAATGGCATTGGGCCGGGCGAAATTGTTTTTCTAAACGCCGCCAGATCTCCAGAGCGATATTCGCCGTGGTTGGAATCACTCTTCCGAACGGTTCTACTTCATGGTTCAGGAACCGATGGTCCATGGGCTCTACGACTTCCCGCTCCAAAATCTCTTTGAGCTCTTTGAGATCGATGATCATCCCGGTGACAGGATCGGGCTCGCCCGCCACGCTCACCTCTACAATGAAGTTGTGGCCATGGCCGGACGGGTGTGATTCCTCGCCGAAAAGCGCCCAGTTTTCGTTATCGCTCAAGGCAGCGGCGCGGCAGCAGTGAGAAGCGGAAAATTCAGCTTTACGTGTAACCAGCATTCCCTAGTTTCTTGGATGCGCTGTTCGAAACATTAGATACTGTAATTTGCCGGGCGGTTCCAAAGGGAGTTCGAGCCGTTTTCTACGATCATTCAGTTATGAAAAACCTACTTATGGGGGTGACAGCCGCCCTTACCCTAGGGTTTGCGGGACTAATTGTCTACAGTTTGCAAGACTCGAGCGCCAAAGAGGGTGGTCCCGCCCCGGCCTTCGCCATCACCACCGACACCGGCCAAAAAGTGACGCAGAATTCATTTGGCGGCAAACTCCTGGTACTGCATTTTTGGGCGACTTGGTGCGGCGGATGTGTGCAGGAAATTCCGTCTCTAAACGTTTTTCAGCGCCGCTTTGCGGACAAGGGCGTAGTGGTGGTGGCCATCAGCATCGACAAAAACCCAGAAAAATACAAGGATTTTCTCGAAAAGATTCCGGTCTCCTATGACACGGCGCGCGACCCAAATGCCGACATCAGCACCGAATACGGCACCTTCCAGTATCCCGAAACATACTTGATCAAGAATGGGCGCGTCATTCGTAAATACGCCAATGCGGAAAACTGGACCAATGACGAAATCACCCAGTATGTAGAAAGCCTGCTCTGAAAACATGCCATTTACCCCAAATGTGGTGCTGTCACTCGAAGAGGCGCTGGGCAAGAACGCCGTGCTCTCGGACCCTTTCGATCTGGCGCTCTACGAGTTTGATGGCGGCGTAGACAAAGCGCTGCCGGATGCGGTGGTCTTTCCGCAAAGCACCGGCGATGTAGTGGCGATTATGAAAATCGCCCGCTATTACGCGGTTCCGATCGTCGGTCGCGGCGCAGGCACGGGCTTGAGCGGCGGGGCGATTCCGCGGGCCGGCGGCATCGTGGCTTCGTTTGCGCGCATGAACCGCATTCTTGAGATTGACGTGGAAAATGAGCGCGCGCTGGTCGAACCGGGCGTGGTGAATCTGGATATCTCGGCGGCGGTGGATGCTTTTGGCTACTTTTTTGCGCCTGACCCATCCAGCCAAAAAGCTTGCACCATTGGCGGCAACGTGGCGGAGAACGCCGGCGGCCCGCATACCCTCTCGCACGGCGTCACAACCAACCATGTGGTGAGCTTGGAAGTAGTACTGCCTGATGCCACCGTGCTGCACCTGGGCCGCGCCGAACTGGATGTGGCCGGCTACGACTTAGTGGGGCTGCTCACCGGGTCCGAAGGCACCATGGCCCTGGTAACGAAAATCGGCGTGCGGCTGATGCAAAAGCAGGAATCGGTACAAACGATGCTGGCGGTTTATAAAACCGTCCGGCAAGCCGGCGACACAGTTGCCATGCTCACCGCCAAAGGCATTGTTCCCGTGGCGCTGGAAATGATGGATGGACCGATGCTGCGCATGGTGGAAGATGCCACGCACGCCGGCTACCCCAAAGACGCTGCGGCTGTTCTGCTCATCGAGGTTGAGGGTTTGGTCGAGAGCGTGGAGGAAGAGACCATCAAAATTGACGAGGTGTGCCGCCAGTGCGGTGCTGCCGAGGTCAGGGTGGCCCAGTCACACGAGGAACGCCTTCTTCTGTGGAAGGGCCGTAAGAATGCCTTTGGAGCAATCGGACGGGTGAGTCCAACATACTATGTGCAAGACGGCGTCGTGCCCCGCACCAAAGTCGCCGACACGCTGGAGGCCATTGGCCGGATCGGCAAGAAGTACGACATCCCCATCAGCAATGTTTTCCACGCCGGCGACGGCAACATGCATCCGATCTTGCCCTTTGACCCACGCCGGAAGGGCGACTTGAAGCGCGCGCAAAGGGCCGGTGAAGAGATTCTGCAATTTTGCATTTCGGTGGGCGGATCAATCACCGGTGAACATGGCGTCGGCATGGAGAAGATGGAAATGATGAGCCAGCTGTTTCCAGAAGAGACGCTGGATTTGATCAAAGACTTCAAGACGCTATTTGATCCGGCCTGCTGCCTAAACCCCGGCAAGCTCCTGCCTACTGGCAAAGGCTGTCTGGAAATACGCCAGAGAGCCGAACTGGAACTCTAGCGCGCAAAATGTTTTATTGCCCGCGCCTCGCAAGAAGATCTAACTTGTAGTGCTACGATTCCGAAATTTGGTGGTGGTTTTTGGCGATCAGTTAGACCACCAATCGGCCGCCTTTGACGGCTTTGACCCCGCGCGTGACCTGGTATGGATGGCGGAGGTCACGGCGGAAGCCAACCATGTCCGATCGCACAAAATGCGGATTGCGTTATTTCTGAGCGCCATGCGGCACTTCGCCGCTGAGCTGAGAGCGAAAGGCGTGAACGTTGAATACCGCAAGCTGGGTACCAAGGATAATCGCGGCACGCTGGAAACAGAACTATTGGCCGCCGTCACGAAGTTCCTGCCTGAACGGATTGTCGCCGTGGAGCCGGGTGAATTCCGCATTGAACAAATGCTGAAAGAGTTAGCGGCGGAGGCGCGCATAATGCTGGAAATTCGCTCCGACCGCCATTTCTTTTGTAAGCGCGAAGAGTTCGCTGCTTGGGCTAAGGCGCATAAGCAACTGCGCATGGAATTCTTCTACCGCGAGATGCGCAAGCGGCATAACGTTTTGCTGGACGATGGGGCTCCAGTTGGCGGCCAATGGAATTTCGACGCCGAGAACCGCGGCAGCTTCGGCAAGAGCGGGCCTCGGGACGTTAAACCGCCGATGGAGTTCAAGCCCGATGAAACGACGCGCGAGGTGCTGGAATTGGTGGAAGCGAACTTTCCCGATCATCCCGGGTCTTTGCAGCATTTCAACTTGCCGGTTTCTGCCACGGAGGCCGAACGGGCGTTGAAAGACTTCGTCGAAAACCGCTTAGCTCAGTTTGGCAATTATCAGGACGCTATGTGGACGGATCAACCGTTTCTGTTTCATTCACGCTTATCTTCGGCTATGAATTTGAAGCTGTTGAATCCGCGGCGCGTGGTGGCGGCAGTGGAGAAGGCGTATCAGGAGGGAAAAGCGCCCTTGGCTGCGGCGGAGGGCTTCATTCGCCAAGTATTGGGCTGGCGTGAGTATGTGCGCGGCATCTATTGGACAAACATGCCGCAATACCTGGAGATGAATGCGCTCGAAGCGCGCGAACCGTTGCCCGATTTTTATTGGACTGGCGCAACGGAAATGAATTGCTTGCGCCAGACGGTGGGCCAATCGTTGGAGTACGGTCACGCGCATCACATTCAGCGCTTGATGGTGACGGGGCTGTTCGGCTTGCTGTTTGGCGTGGATCCGGTTGAACTGCACAAATGGTATCTGGCGATGTACTACGACGCGGTGGAATGGGTGGAGTTGCCAAATACGGCGGGCATGTCGCAATTTTCGGATGGCGGAATCATGGCTTCAAAACCCTATGCCGCGACCGGCAAGTACATTGCGCGCATGAGCAACTATTGCGGTGGCTGCCGCTTTAAGCCGGATCAATCGACCGGCGACAACGCCTGCCCGTTTACCACGCTGTACTGGGATTTTCTGCTGAAGCATGAAGAGCGGTTGGCCAAGAATCCCCGCATGGTGATGCAGGTAAGAAATTTGACCAGATTGAGCGGGGAGAAGAAGAAAGAGATTGGAGAGTCGGCGAAACGGATACGGGAGGGAACGCCGAAAGGCGCATATTAGTCAGCGCACGGGATTTCGATTCATTTCCAGATGCTTTCGTTATAGTTCTAGATATGGAAATCAATCTTACCGCCGATATCCAAGCTAAACTGAGCAAACTGGCCATCGCTCGCGGAAGCAACGCTGAGATCCTGGCCCAGGAAGCGATAGAGCGCTATGTAGAATACGACGAATGGTTTGTTCGAGAAGTAGACAAAGGCCTGGCGCAAATCGACGAAGGTGAGGTTCTGAGCCATGCGGAAGTCGGAAGACGTCTGGAAACGCTCTTGAGCCGCAAGCAATCACGCCTCTGAAATGAAGTTCCGCTGGACCGAAGAAGCCGCCGGCGACCTCGAAACCATCGCGAACTACCTCTTCGAGCGCACACCCGGGCGGGCAGCTGACATATTTCGCGAAGTTTACCAGGCACCCGAGGCGTTGTTAACTTTTCCCTATCGTGCGGATCGGCAAAAGCCTGGAACTCGCGAATTCGTGCTCCCAACACTCCCCTACGTCGTCGTGTATCAGGTTTCGGATAACGTGATAAACATCGTCCGCATCTTACACGTTGCACAGAACTGGCCTTATCGGAATCGGCGGAACCGAGCCGGAGGCGTCGCGTCCGATTTGGCGAGGCGGCTGATGGCGCTTCCCAGTGGACCGAGCGGCGTAACCCGCTTGGGAGTGGCGACATAAGCATGAATGGACGCGCGCTGGAAACATAATTCCAGTGCCGGCGGAAAGCCCGCGGCGACATCATAGCCACGGGCAAACGGAGAGAATGCCGGCAGCACAACGCAATGGGGAGTGACCAAAAAGACGGGCAGCTTCTGCGCCGCGCCGGAAGATTCCCTGAGACTCAGGCAAGGATGCAAGTGCCCCAAAATCAAAGTGCCTGCTTGAGGGATCGGCGAACGGTCGAGACGATCGCCGTGAATGGCCGTGATCGGACCATCCGTCCACACTTCGGTTGTTACTAGGGCAAGATGCCCGAATTCACGGGCGAAAGCTCGGTCGTGATTGCCGCGGACCGCAGTGATCTTCGCGCGCTCCGCGAGTTGGCTCAGCGTTTCTTCGATATAGGCTCGTTCAGGCTCGCAGGGGCGTGGCGCGTGAACCAAATCGCCGACGAACACAATGTGCTGGGGCTCAATCTCGGCGCAAAGGCGCAGCAGTTTGTCGCGCGCTCGAAAATCTGCGAACGGACCCAACTCGCCGCGGCGGCGCTGTGCCCAACTATAGCCGAGGTGCAGGTCGGCAATCAAAACGGTTCGTGTGTCGGGCAGCCAAAGAGCGCCGCTGGGATGCGCCAGCAGGCCGGGAAGAAGCGGGGTGAAGCTCAAAGCGCAATTATCGCGTAGCCTAGAAGTAGATGAAGCGCATTGCAATCGACATGGATGAAGTGATGGCCGATACCATGAGTCACTTCCTGGAAAAGTATAACGACAACTTCGGCGTCGGCCTGAAGACGGAACACTTCCAAGGACAGCACGTTTTTGAAGTGATCGCCGAAGCGCACAAGCCGGCAGCGCGCGATTATTTTCAACAGGAGGCGTTCTTCGCGACGATTCCCGTGATGCCGGGCAGCGACGACGTTGTAAAGGCGCTGACCGGACGCTACGACGTTTTTATCACGACGGCGGCCATGGATGTGCCCTGCTCGTTTACCCCGAAATTCGATTGGCTGCAGCGTCACTTCCCATTCATTCCAACCAGCAATATCGTTTTCTGCGGCGATAAGAGCATTATTCTGGCGGATTTTTTGATTGACGACAATGTGCGTCAATTGGGCAATTTTCATGGGGAGGGGATTATCTACACCGCGCCGCATAACGTGAACGAGAAGCGTTTTCGGCGCGTGAACAATTGGGAGGATGTGCGGAGTATGTTTTTGAGCTAGCCCTCGGACGGCGTATTCGAGGAACTCGCTTTTCTCACTGTTCGCAGTGAAATCCTAACGGAACGGCGATCGCAAGGGAGCCGGCGACCACCGGCACGACCTACCTGTCTATCGCTGCTCCCTGGACATGCTTGCGCGGCAAGTTCCGGTAGACCGGAAATCACAGGTATCGCGGTAGGGACGGGCATCGCTGCCCGCCGCCGAGTGAGTGGGCCCGGCGAGTTTCACCCAGAGCCTCTCACAGAACCGTGCGTAAATCTCTCCATTTACACGGCTCGTGCCATCCATGAACCTAAAAACGGCAGTTAGGCGGTAGCAGTAGCAAGTTTTCCAGTGCTGCCAATCAGAGCTACTGCCCTTCGGTTCCTCCTGTTGCCAGTTGACCAAAATAATCATGACGCGAATGGCCCGCCCCCATCGCTCCACGGGAGTTACCCCGCTTCATCGATACTACGAAGCAGTCCGTCCCTGATCGACGCATTGGTACTTTTGGCCTCGCGGGGCCACCGCTTGCGCCGTTTCCCTTAACACCATCGATCGAGTTCTCAAGTTCCGTATCAAAGCCCAGATGAAAGTCACGCTGCCTGTACACCGGACGCCGCATAGCCAGTAAGTAGGTAACCGCCATATTTTTTCCGGAGCGCGGCCCGGCACAGCGTGATCACGATAATATGCTTCCACCACCCGCTTCAGCCACGCGCCTACCGACGCCACTGGTTCATGAATTTTCCGGCGCCACTCGCGCCACGTCACACTTCCACCCGGGAGCCACATTTCTTCAATGCTTCAAAACTCTCCCGTAGCAATGGCACCGTCAGTAGAGCGGTGAACCGCTCCTGTCGTGGCGACCGTGCTCAATCAGATATACAAGACGGACTCTTTCTGGGCTTTTCGCATGGTTTCCGGCCCGGGCGCGACCCGCACCAGGCGCTGGATGCGCTGAATGTGGGTTTACAGCGGAAGCTCTCAGCACGTTGCATATTGGCAATACGGCGTCGCCATGAGTGCGGGGATTTGCGCTCGGCCGAAGTCCCTGTGGATCGCGAGGTGTCGCGGCTAGCCACGGAGTCTGGCGGAAATTTCATGGCGATTCGGTCGCTAGGATGCGAAAAGATCATCCAGAGCTTGGGCGTCGAATAAGCGGAAGGAAATGGCCTCAAGTTCGGCGACGGATAGATTTGATAAACGTTCATCTATGGAGGGAGGAAGTGAGCCGAAACGTTTGCGAATCAGGCCGCGAAGCATACTGAGTTCGCCTTCCTGTCTCCCTTCTTGTCTCCCTTCCTGCCTGCCTTGTTCCAAGCCTCGTTCCAAGCCTTGTTGCAAGCCTTGTTGCAAGCCTTGGCGGATCGCGGGACCGATAATTTTGTGGTCCATGATGTCGTTGAGAATGGGCATCTGCTTAACCTCCGTTTGGATCGTTTCTTCCAGTTTACGAAGCCCCGCGAGAATCAGCAGCTTGGCATAAGCCGATTCGCGCGCGCCAGTTTCCAGTTTAGCGATGCGCGCAAGAATCCGGCGGATCGTTTCCCGCCGGTCAGTATGGCGCAAAAGAATCGCGATGATGGCGTCGCTGTCGAATGGGCTTTTGAGTAGGGCCTCTTCATCAAGCATACGAACGTCCTTCACCGTGAAGCGGCAGAGGAAATCGTCGCCAGCCAGTTCAGAAGTGATGCGAAGTTCGGGTTCTCCAACGTAGAGAACATACTGCCGGGGAAAACGCCGGTAGATCCGGTAGACACGCAAGGCGTACTCAGCCATACGCAAAGGCAGCGACGGATCGTTGGTGCTTTGCAGTTCAAGGTTTATCAATGAGCCATTTGGGCCGGTGGTTTCAACGAGGAGGTCGACACGCGTCTGTCGGACTTCTGGAAATTCTACGTTGAGCCAGCGCTCCGGTTTGACGCCGGTGATTTGCTCGAAGATAGAGGAGTTCTGCGAATCCTGCAGCAAGGATTTCAGAACGGTGTCATACTCGTGCACTCAGGTTTAGGGTAGCGTTACTTGAAGGGCTGGTCGGGATTTGTGTCGAAATCGCCCGCGGCTATTACGCCTTCTATTTAAAAGAATTCTTTATTTCAAAGCTAGACTGATCTTAACCGCAGCATCCACTTTAGCCATCGGCCCCGGATGCCGGCGAGGTCTCTCCGTTCTCGCGCGTGTAGTTTCTCGACGTGCTCATTGCTCTAAGACTACGCCGGGTCTCCACACGGGTTCGCGTTTTCGTCCCTGGGAGTGTGGCCTTCCCGTTACAAGCACACGGTCGGCACCCGAAACGCGTTCTTCCAAGCTCAATTCCCGGCCCGTCGATGCCTCTGTCTACGCTTCACCCTGCTCCTCACGGCACCCAGTGCAAGACTCACGGTCGAGTTGGTTCGCTATTCCCTTTCTCGTGGGGCTCCTTCCTCCCCGACTACACGCCGGTTGATCCCGACGATTGCGCTTGTTTACACTCGCGCGGTTCAGTTCCGGAAGCGCCTGTTGGAAGTGTAGAAGATTAGACGGGTTACTAACATGTTCTGTCGAGGACATAGGTAACAGTTTGTTCTGAGGACATGGGTAACAGTGGATTGGGTTGCTCTGATGAGGCTGGGTAAGGGGCATCGGGTTCGGGGCTGAGCGAATGTGGGAATCGCAGTTGCGTTTTCCACCGGCACGCCATTTCCTTAGACCTCAGGAGAGAAACGCCTTGTTTGGACGCAAGACTTTGGGCTCACGGCGGCTGAAACTTGTGAAGATGAGTATCTAACCATCCGAGAGAAACGGGACCGTAGTAGACCTGCACCCAGCGCTCAGACAGAGCTTTGAGGCCCAGGGTCTCATAATCTGCCAACCCGCTCAACCCCTCTTCCGTATGCCGGTCGAGCCATTTTGTAAATCATTTTACGTGAGACTTCGTAAATCCCCGCCAAATCCGAAATACCGGCTCCTGATACGTGCTCTTCCACGATCTGCCGTCGTTCTTCCTCTACTCCGTTGTCTTTCCAAGGCATTCCTCATAGTGCTCCGACCTCGTTCTTTCTTTACCCTTCTCCGTCACCCATGTTCCTGGAATACCTGTTACCTATGTCCCGGTCCGCACTTGTTACCCCTGTCCTCAGAACGTTCTGTTACCTATGTCCTCGGTTTGTACCTACAAAAGGTCTGCTCCCCCACAGTCGCGGTTCCGTAAGGAACTGGCGGGGTGCGACCGACGGATAGCGGCGAGGACACTCGTTATCCAAAGAGATAACGGATGCTAACTGTTAGGATAGCGGGAGCAGGCCGAGATCCGGTATGTCATTGCAAGTGCGATGGGAATGAGAGTTGGCCCGTGGCTTGCAGCTATGTGCTGGCCGCGCGGTAGGGCTCCCGCTTAGAAAAGCGCAGTAAGGCGTCTCGTGGCACGGAGGTTTTATGCCCGGTGAGTCTTCCCGATTCTTCTCTGGTAGCGCCGTTTGGGCGCTGGTTGGGCTGGTGGGTCTTGGCGGTGCGGCGTTGGCCGGTGCGCAGACCAGAGCGAGCGGTTCGCGCACGGCGCGGCCACTCATTACACAACAGATTGACAGCAGGCAAGTGGTCGTGCTGAAGGGGAACGTGCGGCAAGATTTGACGCCGGCGCGCGACCTTGGGCCAGTGGAAGACGGCCTGCCGCTGCGCTTGTATCTGGTTCTCAGACGCAGTCCGGAACAGCAAGCGGAGTTGGACAATCTGCTGGCGCGGCAGCAGCAGCCGAGCGCAGCCGAATACCATCAATGGCTCACGCCGCAACAGTTCGGCGAACGCTTCGGGGCGGCCGAGCGGGATATTGCCAAGATTACAAATTGGCTGGCGGGGCAGGGACTAGAGGTGCATAGCGTGCTGAACAACGCCAGCATTATCGACTTCAGCGCGACGGCCGGCCAAGTGCGAACGACTTTCCACACGCCGCTGCATTACTACAGTATTCGAGGCGGTAGATATCCGGCCAACACGCAGGAGCCGATGATTCCGGCGGCGCTGGAACCGGTGGTGGCTGGAATTGCGGGGCTGGTGAAAATTCCGCATGTGGCCAACCACACAGTGCCGCGCCAGGCGTCGTACGATGCCGCCACGCACCGCTGGCATGAGGCCGCAGTGGCCGGGGAGACTCGACCGTGGCCCGCTTACAGTGACGGGAGTGGCAACTACAATTTGACGCCGCAGGATTCTTACACCATTTACAACGTCAACAAAGTATTCCGTGCGGGCAATCTGGCGGCGAGCGCCAATGTAGCCGTTATCGAGGAAAGCGATATCGAATACGGCACAGTGAATGGGACCACGAATGCCGCCAGCGGCGGAGACGTGGCGACGTTCCGCAGCCTGTTCGGGGTACCTGGAACGTTGAACATGCACGTGTATCACGGCTATGGAACAGTTACTTGCAACGCTCCCGGCATTGACCCGGACGGTAACGGCGAGGAGGTTGAGGCGGCTTTAGACGCGGAGTGGGCGAACGCGCTAGCGCCGGCGGCAAACCTCATTTTCATGTCGTGCGACCAGAGTCCGGATAACGGCATCTTCAGTTCGATGGCGGCGCTGATCGATAACAACTTGGCAGATAGCATGAGCCTGAGTTACGGCGAAAGCGAACTGAACGCTTCGTCATCGGACTATACGCTCCTGGACACGTTATACGCGCAGGCCGACGCGCAGGGCCAGTCTTTCTTCGTCTCCTCCGGGGATTCCGGTTCAGACGTGGCAGACCAGAAAAGCAGCTATGGAATAGGGACCTCCGGTATTAACGTGAATGCTTTCGGGTCTCCCAATGTCACGGTGGCGGGCGGAACGGATTTCCAAGATGCCTATGACAACGCGGAAGGAGGCGCGCCGTTAAGCACCTACTGGGGAGCAACGAACTCGGCGACTTATGGAGATGCCTTGAGCTACGTTCCGGAGACGGCCTGGAACAGCAGCTGCGCGAACAGCCTGCTGGCCCATTACAACGGCTACGCGGGTGCGGACTACTGCGCGACCGGCAGTCAGATTTACGTGGTGGGCGGTTCGGGCGGCTTCAGCACGCACTATGCTGTGCCCGCTTATCAGACGGGGATTTTGGGTTATACGGGCAGCCAGCGCGCGCAGCCGGATGTTTCAGGCTTCGCATCGGACGGGCTGTCGGGGCATTTGCTCGTCTTCTGCGATTCCTCTCAGTCGGCCTCTGATTGCAGTTCGCCGAGCAACTTCGGAACGGCAGGGGGGACCTCTTTCGTGGCGCCGTATTTCGCGGGCATGGCGGGGTTGTTGGTCAACTCCACCGGGTCGCGGCAAGGGCTGTTGAATCCCGCTTTGTACGCGCTGGCCAAGGCGCAGTTCACGGGCAGCGCCACGAGTACGGCGTGCTATGCCAATGGCCAGACTTCGAACATCGGAGTAACAACAGGCTTGCCGGCGGCTAACTGCATCTTTAATGACGTGACTACGAGTAATAACGACGTTCCTTGCTTGTTGGAAACGACTGACTGCTATGTGAACGGCTTTAATTTCTTCGGCATCTTGTCGACGAACGCCAATTCGCTGGCGGTTGCTTACGCGTCGACGCCAGGCTACGACGAGGTGACAGGCATTGGAACAATTAATGTCTATAACCTGATTAGTAACTGGAACACGGCGTTCAGCAGCACGACGGTGCTGGGCGCCCAACCAGCAGCCATCAGCACCAGCCAGTCGACAACTCTTACGGCGACGGTTACCAGTGGAACTCCGGTGGGTTATGTGGACACGCCGCCGGCGCTCAGCGGCACGGTTAATTTCAGCGCGGCCGGCATCAGCTCACCTATTGGAACTTGCACGCTGGGGGCTATCTCGCAGGGTAGCGGAAGTTGCTCAGTGACGGTGAGTGGCGCAGCTCTGAATACGGGCGCTAATCTAATAACCGCAACATTCTCGGGAAGCGGAACCTATCCGGCGTCCACCTCCAACAACGAGACGGTTACCGTGACGGTTGGAGGCTTGTCGAGCTCGGCGAAATACCTCGGTTACGACACAACGAACCAGGGGAATTGGATGGGGCAATATGGGGCCGACGGTTACCTGATCGCCAACAAGACGAGCAATGCTCCAGCCTACACTTCGGTGAGCCTGAGCGGAAACAACAGCTATACCTGGACAACTTCGACGACGGACCCACGGGCTTTGCAAACCGCACCCTCGGGCCGGATTGCGTCGGCGTACTATGCCGGTGGCAACTTCAAAATTAACGTGAATATTAGCGACGGAGGCACGCATCGCGTAGCGCTGTACCTGCTCGACTGGGATTCGACTGCGCGAGCGTAGACCATTACGATGTCGGATGCCGTGTGTAACTCGGTACTAGATACGGAGAGTTTCGCTGGCTTCCACAATGGCGAGTATGTTTCCTGGAACATACAGGGCAACGTGAACATTGAGGTGACTAAGACGGGCGGGTCGAACGGGGTGGTGGCAGGGATATTTTTCGATCCCGTGCGGGCGGCGGCGAGCGCCAACTACAGCGGCGTGGATATCACAACGCAGGGCAAATGGACAGGCTTTTACGGAGGAGATGGCGAACTGCTGGCGAATGCGGCCAACAGCGTTCCGGCCTATGCTGCGGTAAGTGTGACGGGTGCGGGTGCCTACACTTGGACGGCTTCCACCTCGGATCCGCGGGCGCTGCAGACGGCCAACGGATCTCTCACCCAGAGAGCGGCAGCCTACTATGCGACGAACAGTTTCACGCTGAACGTAAATCTAACGGATGGCAACAGCCACCAGCTTACGCTTTACCTGCTGGATTGGGACACAAGCAGCCGGTCGGAGACGATCTCACTAGTGGATGTTTACACCAACAAGGTGGTGGATAGCGAGTCGTTCGCCAATTTCCACGGCGGCCAATATGTTTCCTGGAACGTGCAAGGACACGTGCTGATTCAAGTGACGCGTACGGGCGGGCAGAATGCGGTCGTGAGTGGACTTTTCTTCGATCCGGCGGCCAGCGGGGCGGCCGCGAGTTATGTCGGTTTGGATACTGCCACGCAAGGAAGTTGGACCGGGCATTATGGGTCGAGCGGTTATTCGATCGCGAACGATGCCACCAATCTTTCCGCGTTTGCGGCAGTGAAGGTGAGTGGCGACACGGCATATACTTGGGCGAGTTCCACGAGCGACACGCGCGCGTTGCAGACGGCGAGCGGGTCGTCCACCAGAATTGCTTCGACTTATTATTCGGGCAGCAGTTTCGCGATTGACGTGAATCTAACGGATGGGACAAAGCATAAGATCTCGTTGTATCTGCTGGATTGGGACGGGTCCGCCCGGGCTGAGACGATCAAAATTGTGAATGCGGACAATAACACGGTCTTGGATACAGAGAGCTATTCGGGTTTTCATAACGGCGCGTGGGCGGCGTGGAATGTGAAGGGGCACGTGGTGATTGAGGTGACGAAGACCGGGGGATCGAACGCGGTGGTGAGCGGGATTTTTGTGGATTGACGCCCAGGCGCCGATCCAGGAAATAAATATTGCAAATACGCTCCGTTGAGCTTAGACTAACCTTACTAAGTTGAGATGACGATTCACCGGGTTGTGGAGGTCGCCATATGTATGGTGTCGAGCGAAGTCGAAGTATTCAAGTTCTTCTGTTAGCGAGCTTACAAACCTTATCGTTGGCGGCACAGCATTCTCCATCCGCGGCTAAGGCGACGCCGCAAGTGGGCGCGCCGGTGGTGGCTGCGGGGCCGGCCTTTTATGGAATTAATTTCAGCCCGTATGAAGCGGGCCAAAATCCTAGTGTAAATCCCCAGGTGTCGGCGAGCCAGATCCAAGCGCGCTTGGAGATCATCGCGCCGTATACCAGTTGGGTCCGTTCGTTTTCGGTTACGACGGGGTTGGAAAACATTCCACCGATTGCCAAGGCGCTCGGCTTAAAGGTTGCCGCCACTGCTTGGATTAGCACTGACTCAACGCAGAACGCGGCGGAGATTGCGAATTTGATCGCGGCGGCGAACGCAGGCAATGTGGATATCGCGATTGTGGGAAGCGAAGTGTTGCTGCGCGGAGATCAGACGGAAGCGCAGTTAATCGCTTATATGAATCAGGTTCGAACGGCGATACCCGCAGGCATTCCAGTGACAACAGCCGACACGTACGACATTTTGCTGGCGCATCCTAACGTGATTGCCGCCAGCGATGTGATTGCCGGGAACTTTTATGGCTATTGGGAGGGCGATGCGATTGACAATGGCATTTGCGACCTGGCTGCGGAATACGC
>Ga0182012_10001176_pt1 | contig 28948 bp, 24 predicted proteins | sample 612S2SmetaG_FD_120486 | JGI IMG/M metagenome (GOLD analysis project Ga0182012, IMG submission 120486) | Permafrost microbial communities from Stordalen Mire, Sweden - 612S2S metaG | ecosystem: Environmental > Terrestrial > Soil > Wetlands > Permafrost | place: Sweden: Stordalen | collected...
CGCAGGGCGACCCCTACCAGATTGCCAGCCGCATTCTGCAAACCATCGCCACAGTGCCGATCAAGAAAGAGAAGGCCCCGAAGAAATAATCAAATCCAGCGGCGGAACTGGGACGGCGCGAAGGGTGACCTTCGCCCGTTTTGTGATTCCAAGTTTGAAACCAAATTGGAACTATTTCAATTCTTCAGCCAGTTCGCGGCCCAATTCCGCCGCCCGGGATGGGGTGGCTTCGCCCGCGCCGAATTTGGGTTGGATACCGTGGTAGGACACCGCCCGCAAGTTGATTTTCCGGCGGTGGACCCGGGCATAGGCGGCCACGGGGCTCTGGCAGCCGCCGCCCATGCCCCGCAAAAACGCCCGTTCGGCGGTCACACTCTGGAAGGTGTCGGCATGGTTCAAGCCCTCGCAAATATCCGCGATGCGCGGGTCGTCATGGCGGATTTCCAAACCAATGGCCCCCTGGCCCACGCACGGCAGCATTTCCTCCACTTCCAGAATGGTGGCCAGCAAACCGGGGGGCACGGCTTCACCCGCCAGCCGGCCATCGGGCAGGATTTGATAATTCAGGCGGGTCATCCCGGCCAGGGCGAGGATCGTGGCATCCAGATCGCCGTTCGCCGCGATTTTTTGCAGGCGGGTGGGCAGGTTGCCGCGAATCTCGACGATGTTGAGGTCGGGGCGGACGGCCAGGAGTTGCTCCTTGCGCCGGGTGCTGCTGGTGGCAATGGTGGCGGACGGGGGAAATTCACTCAACGGCAGGTGCGGAGCGAAGCCGCGCAGAACGACGGCCGCCGGGCGGCCGCCCTTGCGTTTGGCGGGCGGCGCGACCGGGACGGGGTCGGCGGCGGCGCGGTAAATCAGGACGTCGCGGACATCCTCGCGTTTGGGGGTGGCGGCAAGAATCAGGCCGGCGGGCAGGTCGGTGGGCAGATCCTTGAGGCTGTGTACGGCCAGATCGGCCTGACCTTTGAGCAGGGCCACTTCCAATTCCTTGGTGAACAGGCCCTTGGGCAGGGCCGGGTCGGCCTTGGCCATCGAGGCTTTTTGCAACTTGTCGCCGGTGGTCCTGATGATTTTGAGTTCAAACCGCAGGCGGGGAAAGGCCTGGCGGCAGGCGGCCAGAACCCAGTTGGCCTGGGCCAGGGCCAGGGCGCTGCCGCGTGAGCAAATGATGATGGGACGTTCAGGTGCCATAGTTTCCGCCGCACAGGGGACCATAATTCGCCGCCGTTGAAAAGCAAACAAGCAGGCGGATTTTTGTCATTGGCGGCGCAAATTTTGCGGGGTGAGCAGCACCATGACTTTTTCGCTGATGATTTGTTCGCACCTGCGGATTTCATCGTGCCGCAATTTCAGGTAGTCATCCGCGATGGTTTGCAGGTCATCCACGTTATATAAATAGACGTTCTCGAGGTAGTTGACGGCGGGGTCAATGTCGCGCGGCACGGCGATGTCAATGAGCAGCAGGGGGCGGTGCCGGCGCTGTTTCATCAGCGGCTCCAGGCGGGGCGGGTCCAGGATGAAATGCGGGGCGGAGGTGCTGCTGATGGCGATGTCCACCCGGTCAAATTGCGCGGGCCAGTCTTCGAAGGGCACGGCGCGGCCGCCGAGTTCCGCCGCGAGGAGTTGCGCGCGTTCCGGGGAGCGGTTCGCAAACACCACGCCCCGCGCCCCGCGCGACATCAGGGCGCGCGCGGTCTTCTCACTGGTATCCCCCGCCCCGAGCACGAGGACTTCGTGCTCGCCGAGGGAGGTGAAGATTTTTTCGGCCAGTTCCACCGCCACCGAGGCAATGGAAATGCTGCCGCGCTGGATGTTGGTGTCCGTGCGGATCTGCTTGGCGGTGTTGAAGGCGCGCTGGAACGCCTTGTTCAGCCGGGCGCCGGTGTGCCGGTGTTGCAGCGCGAGGTCGTAGGCTTTTTTGAGCTGGCCGAGGATTTCCGTCTCGCCCAGCACCATGGAATCCAGCCCGCCGGCCACTTTGAAGAGGTGGTGCAGGCTCTGGGGTTCGGCCAGGGCATACAGCTCCGTGTTCAACCCGCCGGTGACGGCGTGAAAATCCAGGAGAAATTGTTTGAGCGCCGCAAACGCCGGCCCGGGTTCGAGCGCGGTGGCGGCGTAAATTTCCACCCGGTTGCAAGTCGAGACGATCACCGCCTCCTCCGCAATGCCCGCGCCGCGCAGCGCCTGCAGGGCCTCGGGAATCCGCGCCTCGGCAAAGGCAAACCGCTCGCGCACTTCGACCGGACACGAACGGTGGCTCAAACCAATGACAACTACGCTCATGGATGGTGGTGCAGGGGTGAAAGCAGGTTCGTGCCCCAGAAGGTCAGCAGCACGAAGGCAAAGGCCGCCACCGCGCCCCAGGCAAACCGGCGGCCGCCCTGGGCGAATTTCCAGCGCATCACCAGCAGTCCCAGATACAGTGCCCAGACCAACAGCGACCAGATCACTTTGACATCCGTAAAATAGCCGTCCTTGTGCTGTCCGATGACGATCACCCCAATGACCAGGCCGACCGTCAGGAGGATGAAGCCGTTGCGCAGAAGCCGGGCGCTGATGATTTCCAACCGCTGAATGGGGGGCAGCAGGGAAGCGAACGCGCGGAGCTTGTGAAATTTCAAGTTGTGTTCCTGGGAGAGATACATCAGCCCGGCCACGGCGGCGAGCCCGAAGGCGCCGTAGGCCTGGAGGATGAACGCGGCGTGCAGGCTCACCCCCGCCCCGGTAAACTCGGGTTTGGGACCGTGCGGCGGATCCAGCGCGGGCATCAGGGCGAACACCCCCAGAAAAAACATGAGGGGCGAGACAAACGCGCCAAGAAAGCGCAGCCCGGAAACCAGGCCAATGACCAGATACGCCGTCACGATCGCCCAGCCGACGAACATGGTGGCTTCAAACAGATTGTTGACCGGACATTGTTGGAGCGAGAATCCGCGCAGGCCCATGGCGGTGACGTGGCAGCCGAACCCCGCCAGCAGCAGCAGATAGTTCACCCGGTTGTCCTTGCGAAAGCCCCGGCGCCAGAGCGAGACGGAGTAAATCGTGCTCAAACCGTAAAAGATCACGGCGAGCAAAAACCAATGGCGGTCGGTAAACCAGTTCACCCGCCCAGCATAAATCAGGATCATGCCGGGGCAAGCGGCAATTATGACCCAAAGAACGGCGGGCGGGAAAATTCAAACCACAAATGCCGGAGAGGAATTTTCGCGCATTGCGCCCATGAGCCCTTGTGGGTGGGATTTTGGAGTGTGCGGACAGGTCCGCGCTTTTGGACGAGGCGACCTGTCGCCTCGTCCAAAAGCGGCGGCGTGCCGCCGCACTCCACAAGCGCGAGCACCTTCGTACACGTCAAGATTCATGGGCCGTTGTCAGGAGGCTCATCCCCCTCATTCCGCCATCTTTTTCAACACGCTCGCCGGCAGCAATTTGCGGAGTTTCGGGTGCCGCTCCACCAAGCGCATGAGGTCGAGCAGGTCTTTTTGCCGTTTGCTGGCGCGCCGCCGGGGATCCTGATAAGCCAGCAGTTTGCCGCACAACGTATCTTCCCGACTGGCCACCCGCATCAAAATTCCATGGATGTCCGCCGGTATGGATCGGCTCGGAAAGTCATGGTAAACCGCCTCCGTGCTGATTTGCACGCTGACTTGGGAACGGCCTTTAAGGTTGACGGACCCGGGAAATTTCCTGGCTGTGAAGCCCGCCTTGATCAACGATTGCACCGCCTCATCAATCCGGCCGGCGGCAATCACTACTTCCACATCCGCCGTCGCCATTGGTTCGCGCGCCCAATGGTTGACGGCCAAACCGCCGATCATGCACCAGGGCATTTCCAGGCTTTCCAGCGTGGCCACCAGCAGCGATACGTCACCGCCGCCACCCGCCGTCTGCCAGTCATAAAACTGCCGCAACGTCATGGCGACAGGTTAAACGCGTTCCCCGGTCAGGCAAGCGCCAAAACCACGGGGAAATTTCAAAGGGGTTCGGGCCGGCATGGCCAGCCGGAGCCAGTCCGGCGTTTGACGAAAAAAGTTCACTTCTCCCCGCAAGATTTCCCAACGAGTTTCGTATGGGTTGGTGCAGAGAACAGCAAAAAATTATGCATCACAACCCACTTTTCATCCTGCTGCTGGTGGCGGCCATCGTCACTTTGGTGATTTCCATTCACGGCGACTCCAAGCGGTCCAATTAACGCCCCTCCGGTCCAGCCGCGCCGGAGGCTACCAGACCCAGTCGCCCTGCTGCAGGTCCACCCAATCGGAGGGCCTCAGAACGGCGTTGCCGTCGTCGTCTTTTTCATTCCAGCCGACGGAGTAGAGCAGGAATTTTCCGTTGCCCAGGTTGTTGGTGCTTCCAAAGATTCCAACCTTCATCTCCAGGCGGTTCACCACGTTCGTGTTTTCGGGTTGGAGGCGGTGACCGTTTTTATCCAGATAGCGACCGTAGCAACTGGCGACAATGGGCGTGAACGCGAAGTTTTGATCGTCCGGCACGGCTGGCGGGATGAAGCTGGCGAAATCAAATTGCTCGCCTTTGGCCTCCCACTCGCGGCGGTATTGGTCCCAGGCATGTTTGCACCGCCAGTCTTCCTCGGCATAAAACAAGATCACCAGCAACAGCAACACCGCCAGCACCCGAAGTGTCCACCGCCGCAGCCACTTGAACGAGTACAGCAACGCCCGCAAGAACCACAGCCCGCCCAGAACGGCTAAACAAACGGCTTCATAGACACACCACCGGAGCCCAATGGCGGCCCAAGTGAAATCACCCGCATCGCCCGAACCGGTGAGCGCGGGCTGAAACATGGCCAGCAACAACCCCAACAGCAGGGCCGCACCCACCGGCCACCGCCATAAATGACGTCCCGGTTTCATGCCTGTTTGTAAACGCTGATGCTACGAAGACCACGCCTTTGGCCCCGGCAGTCAAATGCGAAGCGATCCATGGAGACTGAGAATCACCGAAGGCGTTGAAAACCATTGGAGTTGCGGAAACCTCCCCACTTTTGGGGGTGTGAAGCTTCAGAGCGGGGACGCCCTGGTGCGGGCGGATCATCGCGAGGGCACTGCGACCGGACAGATCGGAGGTTGGACCGCCAAAGCGGTGGAGGGCCACCGCACTACAGGACGCTCCGCGCCTTACGACGGCGAGAGTATCGGTTTCTGCATCCAAAGCGCTTCGCGCTCTGCCATCGCATCCCACCGATGACAAAAAAACGGCGCGAAGTGAGGGCACTTCGCGCCGGTGGGGTGGGGTCAAAAATGACTAGGTCAAAACGATCTTGTCGCCATCCTTGAGGGTGACGATGGCTTTTTTCCACTTGTTGGTGACGCCGGCCTGGGCGGTGCGCTTGCGGCGGTCCTTGCCGCGCACGTTGAGGGTGTTCACCCGCGTGACCTTGACCTTGAACAGTTCCTGCACGGCCTGGCGGATTTGCAGCTTGTTGGCGCGGGGATCGGCCACCACGGTGTATTGGTTGAACTTTTCGCTCTGGCGCGTGCCTTTTTCCGTCAGCCGGACGGTCTTGATGATTTCAAAAGCGTTCATGTTATTCCTGGATCAAACGGGCTTCAATTTGCTCAAACGCGCTCTTGGTGAACACGAGTTTGTCGGGCCGCAGGACGTCGTAGGTGTTGAGGGAATCGCTGGTGGCGAGTTCGACATTGACGACGTTGCGGGCGGCCAGGGTGAGGTTTTTATCGGTGGCGGTGGAGATGACGAGCGTGGAGCCGAGACAATCCAGCGCGATGATGATGTTATTGAATTCCCGGGTCTTGGGGGTGGCCAGTTTAAGGTCATCCACCACGACGACGTCGCCGGCCTTGAGGCGCTCACTAAGGGCCTTGCGCAGGGCGAGGGTGCGGGTTTTCTTGGAAACTTTCTTGGCGAAATCGCGGGGCTTGGGTCCGAAGACCACGCCGCCGCCGGCCCACAGGGGTGAACGGACGGAACCGGCGCGGGCGCGACCGGTGCCCTTTTGTTTCCAGGGCTTCTTGTTGGAGCCCTGGACTTCGCCGGCGGTTTTGGTGCAGGCGGTCCCGCTGCGCTGGGCCGCCTGGTAGGCGACGACGGTGTCGTGAACGGCCTGGGTGCCGCGGCCGTTTTCGACCAGCGCAAACTTGACTTCGAGTTCGCCCTGATCTTTGCCGGTAATGTCTTTAATGGAAATTTTCATGGCCTTGCGTTACTTTTTGGCTTCCGCCTTCTTGGAGGCATCAGCGGCTTTTTTGGCGTCTTTCTTGCTGATCGCCGCGACCGGTGGTTTCCAGCCCTGCGGACGTTTCTTGGCTTCGCGAATCACGACGTAATCGCCTTCCGCACCGGGAATGGAGCCTTTGATGAGGAGGAGGTTCTCGCTGTCGCGCACTTGAATGACCTGCAAGTTCTGCGTGGTGCGGGTGTCCTGGCCCATGTGACCGGGCATCTTCATGCCGCGCATGACGGTGCCGGGAAACAGGCGCTGACCGATGGCACCGCTGCGGCGGTGCCAGCCTTTGGCACCGTGGGTGGAATCACCGCCGGCAAACTTGTGCCGCCGGACGACGCCTTCAAAACCGCTGCCCTTGGTGGTGCCGATGGCGTCCACATAGTCACCGACCGCGAAAATGGCGGCTCCGATGACATCGCCGGGCTTCACGTCTTTGGAAAAGTTGCGGAATTCCTTGATGCGTTTGACGGCCACGCCCTTTTGTTTTTTGATGTGGCCGAGCAGGGCCTTGGTGAGGCGCTGTTCTTTTTGGTCATCAAAGCCGAGTTGGACGGCGTTGTAACCGTCTTTACCGGCCTGGGTTTTGACCTGCAACACGCGATTGGGGCCGGCGAGCACCACGGTCACGGGAGTGACTTTGCCACTGGCGTCGTAGACGCGCGTGGAGCCGAGTTTCTTGGCGAGTAATCCGATAGGCATAATATTATATGGGTAAAGGTTCGCCTTAAATCTTGATGGTGATGTCCACGCCGGCGGGGAGATTGAGTTTTTTCAATTCGTCCACCGTTTTGGCCGTCGGATCCAGAATGTCAATCAGCCGCTTGTGCGTGCGCTGCTCGAAGGTTTCCTGGGATTTTTTATCCGAGTGGGGGGAGCGTTGAACGGTGAAACGTTCAATCCGCGTGGGGAGCGGAATCGGGCCGGCCACCCGGGCGCCCGTGCGTTTGACAGTGTCCGCGATCTCGCGGGCGGATTGGTCAATGACCCGGTGGTCAAAGGCCTTGAGACGGATACGAATGCGTTGTCCAGCCATACAAAGAGCAATTGTCTGTTAATGGTTTCTAATATTCCGCCTTCAGTGACGAAAGCGGACGCGAATAATAACACAGGCGACCGGGGGTGCAATAAATATTTTAACTTTTTTTGGTTAGCTTAAAACCATGGGTGTCAGCCAAGGCTGGATGCGCTGCGAATCCCGGCCATCGTGGCCGAGGGTTGAGGCGGGTTCCAAGCCGCAACCATGCGATTGAAAAAGAGCTTACCCGCAGATGGACGCAGATGAGGAGCGATGACAAAGCCCGAAAAAACGAGACCCCAACGGGTACGCGGCCAGGTCAGGACTGGATCAACATATCCGCTCGGTTTTCATCTTGCGTTCATCTGCGGCCATCTGCGGTTGAAAGGCATCGTTCCGGCTAACTGAAGGAGGTCTCGATGCCGGGGGGCGGCGTGGAGGGGGAGGCATTCGACGCACCTTCGGGCGGACGGCGGAAACAGACGGGCGCCTGGTTGACTTTGGTCCAATCAGAAATGGCCTTGGACCAGCCTTCCGCCAACAGATCGGCCAAAACATTGTAGGTGGATTCACTGATGACGCCCCCGCCGGTTGCCAGCGCTTCGGAAGACTCGGCATGGGGGAAAGTCAGTTCCATGAAGCAGGTTTTGCGACCGGGCAATTCGTGCCGGAGTGAATCGAGGGTGGCGGGGATGACCTCGGTCAGTTGCCACATTTTTTCGCCATCCTCCAATCGGATCCGAATGCGGGTGAAGCCGAGTTTTTTCGCGATCAACACGGCGTCCTCCGCCAGCTTTTCCAGGCTGTCCGCCCGCGTGCCTTCCAGGGCGAGCCAGCGGGTCAGGCACATGCCGTAATGAACATCGGCGCGGGACACCACGGAATTCCCCAGCACCCGGCCGACCGAAAACCATTCCCGGCTGAAACTGAATCGGCCCGCAATAATGATGATCGTGAGGACGCCCACCCCGAGGATCAAAGCGAAAAACTGGCCGTGCAAAGAATAGGTGGCAAACCCCAACAGCAGGAAAAAGGCGGTGAAACCGTAAAGGCCCAGCACCACTTTGCGCCGGGAATAGCCCAGCGCCAGCAGCCGGTGATGGATATGACTGCGGTCCGGCCGGAACAACGGCAACCCGCGGCTCCCCCGCCGCAAAATGGCCAGCGAGGTGTCAATGATCGGCAATGCGAGCACAAACAGCGGGGCCACGAGGACGGCCAGGATGGTGCCCTTTTGGGAGGTGACAATGGTCATGCAACCGATCAGGAAACCGAGAAAATAAGCCCCGCCATCCCCCATGTAAATCCGGGCGGGCGGGAAGTTGAACCTTAAAAAACCCAGCAACGCCCCGATCATGCCGGCGGCGATGACGGCCAGCGACCCGGTTTGGTAGCAGACGTATAACAGCAGAACCATGAGCGCGAGGCTGATCCCGCCCGCCAGTCCGTCCACCCCGTCAATCAAGTTGATCAGGTTGGTCATCGCCACCAGCCAGAACACCGTCACCGGCCAGGACCACAGCCCCAAATCCACGACGTGATCCAGGAAGGGAATCCGGAAATGGGCGATGCCAATGCCGCAGAAATACGCGACACTGGCGATCAACAACTGGCCGAACAATTTGCGCTTGGCGCCCAGCGCGAAAAAATCATCCCAGAGTCCCAGCCCGAACATGGCCAGCGAGGCCGCGAGCACCAGCCATTTATCCGAGGTCAACAGGAAATCGGACCCGTGAAACATCGTGAACACCAGCACCACCGTCACCAACCCGCCCGCCAGGCCGATCCCGCCCAGCCGGGGCACGGGAATCTGGTGGGTGTGATGATGATCCCGGGCGGTGTCGCCAATGCCGCTCGCCTGCTGGATGAGCACGAGAAACGCGTTGCTGATGGTCACCCCCACCAGGCAGCCCAAAATGCCCAGCGCCGCCGTGATCACCCACCACCGTTCGGAACTCTCCAAGAAATCGGACTCCAACAAAATGCCGAGCACAATGAGCACCAGCACCATGATTTTGATCAGCCCCCCCGCCTCCCATTTGGACGCCGGGGCCGGGGTGGCGCGATGCGGGGCCAGCAGGCGCCGCGCCAAACCATATTGGCGGTTTGCCTGCAAAATGAGTAGTATCAGGCTGCTGCTTGCAAGCAACCCAACCACTCCAGCGGCCAGTATCTCAATCCACTGCATATTTATTGGGTTTACCTAAAGTTACTTCCATTCAACCGAGTATGAAGCATAATGGATGGCTCCCCAAAGTGCAATTATATTTCCTGCAAACGGCATTAGCCCGAACCGCCCCCCTGCGTTTTTTGCTTTGGAGGAGCGGGTTTTTGGCTTATCTTTCGGGCATGGTTAATGCGTTTCAAATCATCTTCACCCCCATCAGCGCGGCGGAACTCGCCAAAATGCCCCGCGAACTCCAATTGCAAATCCTCGGCGATTTCCGGGGTCTCCCCCAGCAGGTCCGCGGGACCGAGTTGGACGAATTCGGCAAGTTGGAACTCGAGGGCCGCATCCTGCACCGGTTTCGGCTGGGCGATTACCGCGTCTATTTTGAGCGGCACGATCTCGGGGTGCTCGTCCACCGCATTCTCAGCCGCCACACCCTCAAGGATTTCCTCTTCCGCTCGGGCCTCAAGACCGGCGAGGACGAAGTCCTCCAGGAAAACCCCAAGTTTTGGGAGTTGATCGAAGCCGCCAAAACCTCGGCCCAGGCCTGAGGCCCGGCCCCCACGTGCGTCCCACTTTCCGCGTGAACCGGCGCGAATTTTTCATCGGTCTCCTGCTGGCCGGGATCACGCTCGCCCTTTACTGGCCGGTGCGGGGTTTCGGCCTGGTCTATTACGATGATCCGTTGTTTCTCACCGATTCCCCGCTCATCCAGAGCGGTCTAAACTGGCCCAGTTTTACCGGGGCGTTCGCCACCGTCATCGCGGCCAACTGGCATCCGGTGACAACCCTGTCGTTTGTCGTTGACCACCAACTTTTCGGCACCAATCCCGGGGCGGAACATGTGGTCAACGCCCTGTTCCATGCGGCCAATGCCGCACTGCTGTTTTTGCTCTTGAACCGGCTCACCCGCTCGGGTTGGCGCAGCGCGCTGGTGACGGCGGTGTTCGCCTGGCATCCGTTGCGCGTGGAATCGGTGGCGTGGATCGCGGAACGCAAGGATGTATTGAGCGGGTTTTTCTTCTTCCTGACCCTTCTGGGCTATGGCTGCTGGGTAAAGCGGGCCGAACCCGGGCCGGGCGAGAGTGGCGACGGGACGGAAGGCGGCGGCGGCCGGATTTATTATGGAATCACGCTGGGGCTGTTTGCACTGGGGTTGATGAGCAAGGCCATGCTCGTCACCGTGCCGCTGGTCCTGTTGCTGCTCGATGTCTGGCCCCTGCAACGGCTGTTGCCGGTGGGAACCTCCCTGTGCGGACCCGCTCCGCTCCCGCCATTGGACCGACGGCAACTCCGGGGCAACCGGCTTAGACTGGTGTGGGAAAAATGGCCGTTTTTTGTCCTCACGGCGGGGTTCTGTGTCCTGACTTATTGGGTCCAGAAAACGCATGCGGCCGTCGTGCCCCTGGGTAATCTGGGCTGGCCGCACCGCGTGGCCAACGCCCTGACCAGCTATCTGCGTTATCCGGGCAAATTGTTTTGGCCGACAGATTTGGCGGCCATTTATCCTTACCGACGCCTGGATGACTGGCTGCAGACCAGCGTCATCGCCCTCATACTGGCTTCCATTTCAGCCTTCGTTTGCCTGCAATTCCGCCGCCGTCCCTGGCTGGCGGTCGGTTGGTTTTGGTATTTGATCACGGCCCTGCCCATTATCGGTTTGGTGCAGGTGGGTGAGACCGCCATGGCCGACCGTTACACGTATCTGCCGCTGATCGGCCCCGTCATCGCCCTTGTCTGGCTCATCCCGGAAACTTGGACGCGCACGGTCTTCACGCGGGGGTTGCTCAGTCTCGGCATCGCCGCCGGGCTCGCCGGACTGGTGGGGCTCACCCGCCATCAAATTCAATACTGGCACGACACCGACCGCCTGTTCTCCCACACCCTGGCCGTGACGGGCGACAATGCCGGCGCCGAGGCCGGGCGGGGCTACGGTCTGGAACATGAGGGCCGGCTCAGCGAGGCGGTCGGGCATTTTAGCAAAGCCATGTGGCTCAACCCGGAGGACCGGGAATATCGCCTCAAGACCGGAGAGCTGTTAAGCCAACTGGGCGAGTGGTCCGAGGCGGCGGACACCCTTTCCGTCCTGCTGGGCAAGAACCCGAACGACGTGGGGGCGCACGAGGATCTGGGCTCCGCCCTGTCGCATCTGCGCCGTTACGCCGAAGCCCGGCAACACTGGGAGACCGCCCTCCGCTTCGCCCCGGATGACCCCCGGGTGTTGAACAATCTGGCGTGGCTGCTGGCGACCTGCCCGGAGGCCCGGGTGCGTGACGGTCGGGAAGCCGTGGCGCTGGCCGAACATGCCTGCACGCTGACGCAGTTCAAAACCACCCGGTTCATGGGCACGCTGGCCGCCGCCCAGGCCGAGGCGGGCCGGTTTGACGACGCCATCGCCACCGCCCGGAAGGCTTGTGACCTCGCGGCCGCCCACGGCGAGACGGAACTGTTCCAGCGCAATCAAGCATTGCTGGCATTGTATAAGAAACATCAGCCATGGCATGAGCCGGCGAATGGGCCGTGAGAAAACCGGCGGCCCGAAATAATTTTACATTGTTTTTTGCGGGGAATTCAGCCTGAATTTCCGGGATGCGCCGCAACTTGCTCCCCGGTCTCCTGCTGGCCGTGATCACGCTGGCCGCCTTTTGGCCGGTGGGGCGGCTGGGGTTTATCGGTTACGACGATTTTGATTACGTCTATCAAAATCCCGTCGTCCAGTCGGGCTTGAATGGCAACAGTCTGGCCTGGGCCTTCACTTCCCCCCATGCGGGCAACTGGCATCCGCTCACCTGGCTGTCACTCATGCTGGATTGCCAGTGGTTCGGGCTTAATCCGGGGGAGGAACACTGGGTGAATCTGGGGTTCCACACGGCCAACTCGCTGCTGCTCTTCCTGTTGCTCTGGCAATGGACCGGGGCGCGCCGGCGCAGCCTGTTGGTGGCGGCGCTGTTCGCGCTGCACCCGCTGCATGTCCAATCCGTTGCCTGGATTTCTGAACGCAAGGATGTCCTGAGCGGATTCTTCATGCTCCTGACGCTCATGGCCTATGGGATGTGGTTCAAGCGGGCCGAACCCCGGCTGGGCGGGCAGGGAAACCGGGCGGACGGCGGCGGCCGGTATTATTACTGGGCCACCCTCGGGCTGTTTGCCCTGGGATTGATGGCCAAACCCATGCTCGTCACCCTCCCCCTGGTCCTGTTGCTGTTGGATTATTGGCCGCTGGGCCGGCCGGCGGCCTCCGGCACGCCAGCCGGTTTGCCATCCGCAAACGCGCCCGGCCGCCCCGGCCTGGCCGCCTGGGGGCCGCTGGTGCGGGAAAAGATCCCGCTGTTTGCGCTCAGCTTCGTCTCCTGCCTGGTGACGCTCTGGGCGCAATGGGCCGGCGGCGCCGTGGTTTCCCTGGAACGAATCTCCTGGCCGGAACGCTGCCTCCATGCGGTCGGGTCATATTCCCTCTACTTGGAGAAACTGTTTTGGCCGGTGAACCTGGCCATTTTTTATCCCTTGACACACCCGGCCCCGGTGCTGGCGGCGGCCCTGGCGGTGCCCCCCGTTCTGCTGTCGGGCCTCTGCCTGTGGCGGGCGCGCGCCCGGCCGTATTTATTCGTCGGCTGGGGCTGGTTCGTCATCACCCTCATCCCGGTGATCGGGATTATCCAAGTGGGGTTGCAGTCCATCGCCGACCGGTACACTTACCTGCCCGCCATCGGCCTCTTTATCGCCGTGGTCTGGGGCCTGGGGGAATTCGCCGGGGCGGGACGACGGACCGCAGTCACCCGCAACCTCCTCACCGGAGCCGCCGTGGCGGTGCTGCTGGCCTGCGGGCTGGATACCCGGTATCAACTCGGGTTTTGGCGGGATGACATCAAACTATTTCAACACGTGCTGACGGTGACGCCCGGGAACAATTCCCCGGGCCATTTCTATCTGGGCGTTTCGTATGCCGACCGGGGGGATCTGGCGGCGGCCGCCGCGAACTTTGTGGCGGCCCTGAAAGTGGACCCCGAATTCAGTCTGGCCCGGACCCGGCTCGGCAATGTGCTGCTCCGCCAGAAAAAATATCCGGCGGCGGAAGCGCAATTCCGTGAGGAACTCAAACGGCACCCGGAAAACGCCACCGCCCACGTGACCCTCGGCCTGGCCCTGGCCGGACAGCAACGGGACGTCGAGGCCGGGCGGGAATATCAGGCCGCCCTGCAACTCGAGCCCGCAGATGCCGCCATTCGGAATCTCCTGCTGGCCAATGCGCAGCGGCAAAGCATGGAACTGGCGCTGAGCCAATGGACCCGCCAACTGGCCACCAACGCCACCCCGGAATTGCCCCTGCAAATCGCCCAAGCCGAATCCGCCCTGGGACAATATCCGGCGGCGATTGCACATTACCAACTGGCCCTGAGCCGGCAACCCGAGGCGCCGGACGTCATGAATAATCTGGCCTGGCTGCTGGCGACCTGCCCGGATGCCAAAGTGCGCGACGGTCGGCGGGCGGTGGCCTTGGCCGGGCGGGCCTGCACGCTGACGCAGTTCAAAACCACCCGGTTCATGGGTACGCTGGCCGCCGCCCAGGCCGAGGCGGGCCGGTTTGACGACGCCATCGCCACCGCCCAAAAGGCTTGCGACCTCGCGGCCGCCCACGGCGAGACGGAACTGCTCCAGCGCAACCAAGAATTGCTGGCGTGGTATAAAAAACATCAGCCGTGGCATGAGCCGGGCGGTGCGCCATTGGGAAACTGATGAACTCAAACCTTGAGATGCTCCCGGGGGGGCGACCTGCGGGCTTGAGCGGTTTGCCCAACCTTGACTGGGTTTGACTGGGTTGAATCCGCCGTACCGGACCGGAAAAAACCGAATAAAAATAGTTCGACCGACGGAGGTGCTGGCGGCAGTTTCAGTGGTGGTCCACTGAGAGGTTGATGGGCGCTCAGAGGAATTCCCACGGTTGGATGGTTCGGGAGCTGAAACGCAAGAGCGGTGGAGGGCCACCGCACTACGGGACGCTGCGCGACGAACGCCGCCAAAGCTTAAGTGAGTTTGCCAGAATGAGTCATGCCGCAGCGCCGGCCGACCTTGAAGTCGGGTGGGCCGGCGTTGCGGCTCCGCGGGTTATTTCCGGGCCGGGCCGGTCAGGCTTTGCCGCCGAAACTCACGTAATCATCCAGATCCAGCAGGTCGGACCAAGTGCGGATGTCTTCGCGGGTCTTGCTCAGCTTGCCGACGGTTTCGAAAAAGAATCCCAGGGTCTCGGCATCGCTGTCGGGTCCACGTTGGTCGTGATAGGCGCTCCATTGGAGGATTTCCCAGGGTTTGTTTTTGGCGGTGGCATGGGCCTGGATCCAAGTGAGGATTTCTTCGTCGCCCTTGCCGGTGGCGACTTCGGCTTTCAGGGCTTCGGCATCCACGCCGGCAAAGTTGAGGAAGTGCTGGTCGAGCGGGCAGTTGTAATGGTATTCGCCGTTTTTGCCGATAATGGTGGCGCGGCATTTGTCCAACATGCGGGGCAGAATGACGTAGCCGCCCAGGCGGACGCGGGGGCTGCGCGGGGGGTGTTGGGTGAGGTCGGGGCCGGTTGGTGGGGTGCTCATGTTAGGGATTGGTTGGTTGTTATTGTTGTTGTTGTTGTTGTTATGGGAAGGAAAGGGTATGGGTTACAGGGTGACAATGACGTCGCGCGTGGCAAAGCGCACTTTTTTCTGGGTGGCGTATTTGTCGGTGGCGGCGCGGTAGCCGGCGGTGGCCGCCACGACGGTGGCGAGGCCGAGGGCGTCCAGGCCCAGAATTTCGTCGTATTTGGCGGGGGCGATGCCCTCCATGGGGCAGGCGTCAATGCCCAGCACGGCGGCGCTGGTGAGGAAATTGCCCAGGGCAATGTAGATTTGATGGGTGGCCCAGGCGGCCCGGGCCGCGTCGTCGCGGCCTTTGTAAAGGACGCCCATCATCATATCGCGGTAGGGGGCCAACGATTCCACGGACTGGCCGCGCACTTCCGAAATGCGGTGGATAAACGCCGTCACATCGGCTTCGCCGAAATGCTTTTTCAAGGCAAACACGACCAGATGCGAGGCGTCCGTTATCTGGCGCTGGCCCCACGAGGCGGGCACCAGCTTTTCGCGCAGGACCGGATCGGTCACGACCACGAATTTCCACGGTTGCAGGCCGCAGGACGAGGGGGTGAGCACCAGGGCGTCTTCCAGCGCGGCCCAGTCGGCCGGGGCGATTTTGCGCTGCGGGTCGAATTGTTTGGTGGCATAGCGCCAGTGCAGTTGTTCGAGGAGTTGTTGATGGGTGAGGGCGCTCATTTAGTTGTCAGAACCGGTATTTGGAGTGGGGTTTTCCGTTTTGTGTTCAATTTCGGGCGGATAAATCCGGGGCGGGCGCGGCGGCGGCCAGGGCGGGCAGGGGGGTGGCGTTCCAGCCCCCGCCCAGGGCCTTGATGAGTTGCACGGCGGCAATGAGCCGCTGGCCGGCAAGTTCCGCGTTGGTGCGTTCGGTGGCGAGCGCGTCGCGGCTGGCATCCACGACCTCGATGTAGGCGACGATGCCGGAACGGTAGCGGTCGGTGGCGAGGTCGGCGGCGCGCCGGGCGCTTTCGACGGCCCGTTCCTGGGCGGCCGCCTGGTCGGCGAGATGCCGGATGTCGGACAGGCTGTTCTCGACATCGCCAAAGGCCACGAGCACCTGTTGACGATAAAGGGCCGCCGCCTCGGCGAAGGCCGCCTGTGAGCGCCGGAGGTTGGCGCGGTTGCGGCCGCCGGCAAAGATCGGCAGTGACACGCTCGGGCCAATGGACCAAGTGCGGCTGTTCCAGTTAAACAAGGAGTCCACGTCGCCACTCAGGAAACCACCGGAACCGGTGAGGGTCAACACCGGGAAAAAGGCGGCGCGGGCGACGCCGATTTTGGCGTTGGCGGAGGCGAGCTGGCGTTCGGCCGTGGCGACATCCGGCCGGCGTTCGAGCAAGTCGGCGGGCAAGCCGGCGGGAATGGCGGGGGGTTGCGGATGCCAGTTGGTGTTGGCCTGGCCAAGGGCGGCCAGGTGGAAGGCGGAGGGGTTCTGGCCGGCCAGAATGGCGAGGGCGTTTTCGAGTTGATCGCGCCGGCGGGCCAGGTCGGCGGCATCCGCCTCGGTGGTGGCGAGTTCGGTTTCGGCTTGGGCCACGTCGAGTTCGTTGCCGATGCCGCCCTCGTAACGGCTGCGCACGAGGTTCACTTGCTCATGGCGCAAATCCAAGGTGTCGCGGACGGTGGCGATTTCGGCATCGAGCGAACGCAGCGAAAAGTAATTCTGCGCGACATCGGATTGCAGGGTGAGGAGGACATTGTAATAGGTCGCGAGCGAGGCTTGCGCATCGGCGCGGGCGCTTTCAAACCCCCGCCGCACCCGGCCCCACAGGTCCACTTCGTAGCTCAAATCCAGCGGGGTGCTGAAGGTGTTGGCGGTGATGTTGCCAAAGCTCGGGTCGGCGTTGGGCGAATAACGCTGGCGGTTGTAACTCGGGTCCAGACTCACGTTGGGGAGGAGGCTGCTCCGGCTCACGCGGGCGGTGGACCGGGCCTCCTCGACGCGGGCCACGGCGGCTTGCAAGTTTTGGTTCGCCTGGATCGCCTGGGTTTCGAGGGTGTCCAGGGCCGGGTCGCCAAACACGGTCCACCAGTCGCCCTTGGGCACCTGATCAAGCGGCCGGCCCTCCTTCCAATGGCCGAGTTCCACCGCTTTGTATTGGGCGGGCAGCGCATTGGTGGGGGCCTGATAATCCGGCCCGACGGTCAGAACACCCGCCCGGGCGGAAACGGCCACGGAGAGGATACCGATGAATAATAATCCCGCCACCGCGCCGCCGGGGGCGAGCGGCGCCTTGGGCGCGGGCGTGGGCGCGGGCGTGGGCGCGGGCGCCGGTTGATGCCGCCAGCCCAGCTTCATCAGGGTGACGTAAAACACGGGCGTGAGAAACAGCCCGAAGAGGGTCACGCCGATCATGCCCGAAAACACGGCGATGCCCATGGCCTGGCGCATTTCCGCGCCGGCACCGTGCGCGACGACCAGCGGGAACACGCCGGCAATGAACGCGATGCTGGTCATCAAAATGGGCCGCAAGCGGAGCCGGCAGGCCGCGATGGCCGCATCAAAGGGGCTGAGCCCCTCGTCCTGCTTGCGCTTGGCGAATTCGACGATGAGAATCGCGTTTTTGCAGGCCAGACCCACCAGCACGATCAAGCCGATCTGGGTGAAGATGTTGTTGTCGCCACCCTTGAGCCAGACGCCCGCGATGGCGCACAGCAGGCACATGGGCACGATCAGAATGATGGCGATGGGCAGCCGGAAACTTTCGTAGAGCGCCGCCAGCACGAGGAACACGAGGAGGATGCACAACGGACCCACATACACGGCCGTGTTCCCGGCCAGAATCCGCTGATAGGTCAGTTCGGTCCATTCGTAATCGAGCCCGCGGGGCAGGGATTGCTCCATGATTTTCGTCATCAACGCCTCGGCCTGGCCCGAGCTGTAACCCGGGGCCGGCCCGCCGTTGATTTCGGCCGCCGGATAGCCGTTGTAACGCATCACCCGGTCCGGTCCGTGGGATTCCGTGACCTTGACGAGCGCGCCCAGCGGCACCATTTCGCCCCGGTCATTGCGGGTCTTGAGCCGGGTGATGTCGTCGGGATGCGACCGGAAGGGCGCATCGGCCTGGGCGAACACCTCGTAGGTGCGGCCAAAGCGGTTGAAATCGTTCACATAGAGCGAGCCGAGATAGATCTGCATGGTCTCGAACAAATTTTGCAGGGGCACGCCCTGGGTTTTGGCCTTGACGCGGTCCACCTCGGCGTCAAGTTGCGGGACGTTGACGGTGAACATGGAGAACACGCCGCCCAGCCCGGGGGTCTGGTAGCTCTTGCCGATGATGCCCTGCAAATTCTGGTAGAGGGCGTCGTAGCCGAGATCCGCGCGGTCCTCGACGTATAGCTTGAATCCACCAATGGTCCCCAGGCCCATCACGGCGGGCGGCGGCACCGCGAGCACAAACGCGTCCTGGATGGCGGCCATCCGCTGGTTCAACGCGCCGGCGATGGCCGGGCCGCTGAGGTTGGGCGTGGTGCGTTCCTCGAACGGTTTGAGGGTGAAGAAGACGATGCCCGCGTTGGGCGCGACGCTGAAGCCGCTGATGCTCAAGCCGGGAAACGCCACGGCGGCCTCGACGCCCGGCGTCTTCAGGCCGATGTCCGACATCTTGCGGATGACGGCTTCCGTGCGGTCCAGCGACGAACCATCGGGCAACTGCGCGAAGGCGACGAGATATTGTTTGTCCTGTGTGGGCACAAAGCCGGTGGGCACGCGGTTGAAACTCCAGCCGGTGAGGAACACCAGGCCGGCGTAGAGCACGAGGGCGATGAAGCTTTTGCGCAGCACCTGTTTGACGCCGGCAGAATAGCGGTCGCCGGCCCAGGCGAAGGCGCGGTTGAAGGGGGTGAAAAACCAGCCGAGCCCCTTTTCCATCGCGCGCCAGAGCCAGTCCTTGGGTTCATGATGACTCTTGAGCAACACCGCGCACAGGGCCGGGGAGAGCGTCAGGGAGTTGAATGCGGAGATGACGGTGGAGATGGCGATGGTGATGGCGAACTGTTTGTAAAACTGGCCGGTCAGCCCGCTGATGAAGGCGGTGGGAATGAACACCGCGCACAACACCAGCGCGGTGGCGACAATCGGGCCGGTGACTTCGCGCATGGCCCGGCGGGCGGCTTCAAACGCGGTCAACCCCAGGGCGATGTTGCGCTCGACGTTTTCAACCACCACAATCGCGTCATCCACGACGATCCCGATGGCCAGCACCAGCCCGAAGAGCGAAAGCGCATTGATGCTGAAGCCCAGGGCCAGCATCACGCTGAAGGTGCCGACGAGCGACACCGGCACTGCGGCCAGTGGAATAATGGCCGCACGCCAGGTTTGGAGAAACAGGATCACCACCAGCACGACCAGCAGGATCGCCTCGGCCAGCGTGTGAATGACGGCCTCGATGGAATGCCGCACAAACACGGTCGGATCATAGACCACGGAATAATCCACGCCTTGCGGGAAGTTTTTCTTCAGTTCCTCCATCTTGGCGCGGACATCGGTGGACAGTTGCAGGGCGTTGGCCCCGGGGGTCTGGAAAATCGGGATGGCCACCGCCGACTTGTTGTTCAGCAGCGAACGGAGCGAGTAGCTGCCCGCGCCCAGCTCGATGCGGGCCACGTCCTTGAGCAGGGTTTTCGAGCCGTTCGGCCCGGTCTTGACGACGATCTGGCCGAATTCCTCCTCCGAAATCAGCCGGCCCTTCACGTTGACGGCCATTTCGAAGTTCACGGGGTCTTTGACTGGTTGCTGCCCCACCACCCCGGCGGCGACTTGCACGTTTTGCTCGCGGATGGCGTTGACAATGTCGCTGGCGGTCAGGTTTCTCGCCGCGATTTTGTCCGGGTTCAACCAGAGGCGCATGGCGTAATCGCCCGAGCCGAAAATCTCCACGTCGCCGGCGCCGGGAATGCGGGCCAGCACGTCCTTGACCTGGAGGGTGGCGTAGTTGCGCAAATAAATGTCGTCATACCGTCCATCCGGGGAAAAGAGGTGGACCACCATCGTCAGGTCCGGCGACTGCTTGGTGGTGGTGACGCCCAGCGTGCGCACTTCCTCGGGCAGTTTGGGCAGGGCCTGGGCCACCCGGTTCTGGACCTGCACCTGGGCCTTGTCCACGTCGGTGCCGAGCTTGAAGGTGACGGTGGTGGTCAGCACGCCGTCGCCGGTCGCCTGCGAGAAGATATATAGTGAACCCTCGACCCCGTTGATGGCCTGTTCGAGGGGCGAAGCGACGGTTTCGGCGATGGTTTTGGGGTTCGCCCCCGGATAGGTGGCCCGCACCACAATGGTCGGGGGCACCACCTCCGGGTATTCGGCGATGGGCAGTTCAAACATCGCCAGCAGGCCCATGATGAAGATGGCGATGGACAGGACGCCGGCAAAAATGGGCCGGCGGATGAAAAAGTCGGAGAAGTTCATGCGGTGGGTCGCGATTGGGGGTTAGCGCAAGACCGTGGTGAGGGCGGGCTTTAATTCGGCCGTCTCCAACTCGGGGGCCACGGTCATGCCGGGGCGCACCCGGGCCATGCCGTTAACCACCACTTTGTCGCCCGGGGCCAGTCCGCTGGTCACCACGCGCTGCCCGTCCACCAGGGTTCCAAGGGTCACGGGCCGGTATTGGACGGTGTTGGTGGCCGAGAGAGTGAGCACAAATTTATCGGCCTGGTCGGTGCCGATGGCGCTCTCGTTGACCAGCAGCGCCTCATGTCGCTCGCTCAGGGGCAGGCGGATGCGGGCGAACAATCCGGGCACAATCCGCCCGTCAGCATTCGGAAACACGGTGCGCAACAGAATGCTGCCGGTGTCGGTGTTCACCTGGTTGTCAAACGATTCAATGGTGCCGTGATGCGGATAATCGGTTTCGTCGCCCAGTTGCAATTCCACGGGAATCCGGCCATCGGTTTCGCCGCCCAATTTCTTGTCGTGCACCAGTTCGTTGAACTTGAGCAGCGAGGCCTCGTCCACGTCCGCATAGACATAAACGGGGTTCACGGAGACGAGCGTGGTCAGCAGCGAGGCGCTCCCCGCCACGCCACTGACATAATTGCCCTCGGTCAACAAGGCGCGGCTGACGCGGCCGTCAATGGGCGCACAGACCTTGGTGTATTCCAGATCCAGCCGGGCGGAATCAAGCAGCGCCCGCGCCTCTTCAAACCGCGCGGTGCGGCCGTCGGCCTCCTCGGTGGAGATGGCCTTGTTGGCGAGCAGTTGCGTCGTCCGGTCGTTTTCGCGCCGGGCCTGGTCAAACTCGGCCTTGCGCTGGTCATAGACGGCCTGATTCCAGCGCGGATCAATCACAAAGAGCACATCGCCCTGCTTGACGAGCTGGCCGGATTGAAACCGCACCTCCTGAATGTAGCCGGAGACGCGCGGGCGCACTTCCACGGATTGCACGGGTTCCGTGTGCCCGGTGAATTCACGCCATTCCACAATTTCCTTCTGCGAAACCGGCGCCACCGTCACCGCCGGCGGCGGGGGCGCGGCGGGCGGCGCGGCGTGCGAGCCGCTGCAGCCCGTAATCAGGCTGAGGGCGGCGAGCGTGGAGGCGAAGACGCCGGAACGAATGATGAGTGAGGCCATAAGTGGGTGAATGCTGTTGGTTTTCAAAAAAGGGATGCGGGTTAAACATGGGCGACAGCGGCCAGTCCGGGCGCAAACAACGGACTGTGCCGGCGAAGGGTTTGTTGCCGGTATTCCCAAGTGGCGGCGGCTTGCACTTTTTCCCTGGCCAGGGTGGCAAAGACCAGTTGGGGCACCTCCGACTCCCAAGCCAGGGCTTCGGCCTCATTCAAGGCCAGCCGCAGGACGGATTGATCGGCCGCCAGCCGTTCGCTGAACTCGTTCGTGAGCCGGTTTCTCACCTGGTCAATCTGGGCGATGAATTTCTGGCAGGTCGCCAGGCAGGCCCCGGCGATGGCCAAACCTTTATTGCAGTAACCATACTGTTTTTTGTTCGTATTCATATTAACCTTTCTTGTAATAGTTGTCTGTTTAGTAAAGTATTTCCCCAAAAAAATTAAACCGTCACCGCCTGCACACTCTTGACCCCCAGCACACTCAACACTCCGTCGGCCATTTCCCGCAAACCATCCACATTATTCTGGATGCGCGCCTGGGTCAACAGTCCCTCCATATAGGCCCAGACCACCCGGGACTTGGCGGCGGCATCGGGCGCATCCACCACCCCGGCCGCATGGGCGTCGCGTATGGCGGTCTCCAGATATTTGGCCTTGTGCTCCAAAATCTCCTGGATTTTCGCGCGCAGTTCCTGCTCCTGCGTACTGACTTCCGCCCCCAGGGTGCACAGCGGACAACCCAGCACAAAACCCCATTTCTCCTGTGTTTCCACCTGCATTTTGCGCGAAAATTCGCAATACTGGCGGATCCGGTCCAGCGGCGGAACCATCGGCGAAAACATCGCGTCCAGTTCGATCCGCTTTTCCTTGAAGGTGGCGTCCAGCGCCGCCACGGCCACGTCCGCCTTCGACTTGAAAAAGTAATAAAAACTGCCCTTCTTGACCCCCGCCTTCTCGCAAATCTGATCAATCGTGGTCGTCCCGTAGGATCCGGTCCAGATCAACTCCAGAACCGCATTCATCAATCTTGCTTTGGCATCACTGACCCGGCCCATACTTTTTATCTTTCAAATAACGTCTCTGGTTCAGGTTTGTCCCGAACCACAATTCCACTTTAGCATACTAGACTAAATAGTCAACTACTATTTTCAGAATTTTAGATAAAAATTGAATCCTGGGTGGGGAAGGGCGGCTGAAAGCCGAGGAAACGAATTGTTTTGCGCAGCGGCGCAGAGAGAACCAGGGCGGTGCCCCCCCCCGGTCCGGAGGTCAGCCGCACAAGCCGGGGGGGCCGATCACCAAACCAGGGTTGAGCCCGCGTGGGCCTTCCCCGTGGATTTTGAAAGGCGCCGATTTTGGGACGGGCTCCCGCGACCAATGTCGCAAATCGGCAACAAATGTCGCAAAAGGATAGATAATGGCGCAAATGTATCTGCGTTCGGGATTGAAATCCGTTGGGGTCGGGCGTGTAATTATTCGTGATCAAGATTCACAAAGAGCTTGGTCAACACCACCAATAAACAACCTTCATTATGATTAAAATGTGTCCTCTTAAAATGGTTCCCTGGGCGCTGGCCGGGATGGCGCTGGCGCTGAATTTAGTGCTCGCAGCTCCGGCCCGGGCGGATGGTTTCACCACCACCGGTTCGTTGAACACGGCCCGTTATGCGCAAACCGAGACGGCGTTGCCGGACGGGCAGGTGCTGGTCGCCGGGGGCTTTGACAGCAGTGGCAACTATCTGACGAACTCGGAGATCTTCAATCCGGCGACGGGCACCTGGACGGTGACCGGGGGGTTGAACCAGGGGCGGGCGGAAGCGATCGCTACGTTGCTCACCAATGGTCTGGTGCTGGTGGAAGGGGGACTGGGGGCGGGGGACGAAGTTCTGATCAGTGCGGAATTATACAACCCGGCGACGGGCACCTGGACGCTGACCGGGAATTTGAACGCCCCGCGGTTTGGGCAGACCGCGACGTTGCTGACCAACGGGCTGGTGTTCGTCGTCGGGGGCGACTATATCGGCTGGCCGGGGGTTCCCAACGCGGAACTATACAATCCGGCGACGGGGAGTTGGACCCTGACCGGCGCACCCAGCCTGCCACTCTTCGATCCCACGGCCACCTTGCTGCCGAACGGGCAGGTGCTCGTCGCCGGGGGCAATAATGAATCAAATGACGTGGTGGTCGCCAACGCGGAGTTGTATAATCCGGTCACCGGGACCTGGCGGACAACCGGTTCAATGACCACCAGCCGCGAGTCGGCCACCGCCACCTTGCTGCCCGACGGCCAGGTGCTGGTGACCGGGGGGGCGGACGCGAGTTTCGACACCCTGGCCTCGGCGGAGTTGTATAATCCGGCCACCGGGACGTGGCGGGCGACCGGCACAATGTCCGCCGAGCGATTCTTGCACACGGCGACGTTGCTGGCCAACGGCCGGGTGCTGGTGGCCGGCGGCACTCCGGGTGACGGGGTGCTGGGGAGTGCGGAATCCTATGACCCGACCACCGGGTTGTGGACGCTGACCAGTTCGCTGAACACCGCCCGGATGTGGCACTCGGCGGCCCTGCTGCCCAACGGGCGGGTGCTGCTGGCCGGCGGTTTAGACAGTGCCAATTACCCCCTGGCCAGCGCGGAGCTATACAATTATGAGGTTCCCGGTTCGTGGATCAACACCGCTTCGCTGAGCAATGCGGTTTATTCGCAGACCGCGACGCTGCTGACCAACGGGCAGGTGCTGGTGGCCGGGGGCTGGGATTCAGGAACCGTCAGCGTGCAGGCCACCGCGCAATTATACAGTCCGGCAGCCGGGACGTGGACCCTGACCAGTTCGATGAACAGCGCCCGCGAGAACATGACGGCGACCCGGTTGACCAACGATTTGGTCCTCGTCACGGGCGGGGAAGGCAGCTTTGCGTTGCTCGCCACGGCGGAATTATACCATCCGGCCACCGGGACGTGGACGCTCACCGGTTCGTTGCACACGGCGCGCCGGGGGCATACGGCGACGCTGCTGACCAACGGGTTGGTGCTCGTGGCGGGGGGGACCATCCCCGGCGCCTTTAATCCGGATACGGCCGCCGCAGAGTTATACAATCCGGCCACGGGAACGTGGACCGTCACCGGCTCGATGCACTACGCCCGCACCGGGCACACGGCGACCCTGCTGCCCAACGGACAGGTGCTGGTCACGCAGGGAGCCAGCACCAACACGGCGGAGTTGTTCAATCCGGCCACCGGGACGTGGACCGTCACCGGTTCGATGAATCAACCCCGCAGTGCCGCCACGGTGACGCTGCTGCCCAACGGGCTGGTGCTCGCCGCCGGCGGCGAAGATTACGGCTATGGCGAATTCGGGCTGGCCGGCGCGGAATTATACCATCCCACGACCGGGAAATGGACGATGACCGGCTATTTAAACGAAGCCCGCCAATACGCCTCGGCGGTGTTGCTGACGGACGGCCAGGTGCTGGTCTCCGGGGGGTATAATTGGACCACCAATGATTCCACTTGGAGTTTTCTCACGAGTTCGGAATTATACAATCCGACGACCGGGACGTGGACCGTCACCGGCACCATGAACTTCAGCGGCATATATAATACCTCGACCGTGCTGTCCAACGGTCCGGTGCTCGTGGTCGGGGGTTATAACAGCAGTGGCGCCAGCATTTCCAACGCGCAACTGTATCTGCCGCCCGCCCGGATCACGACCTACGCCGGAGAGTTCAGCCTGGCGGGAACCTATTCGGGCGATGGCGGCGCGGCGACCAGCGCCGGTTTGTCGTCGCCCGCCGGGGTCGCGGTGGACGGGGCGGGCAATCTTTACATCGCGGATGCCGCGAATAATGTCATCCGCAAGGTGACGGCCGGTGGCACCATCACCACGGTGGCCGGTAATAACAGTCTGGGCGGCGGCTATTCGGGTGACGGCGGACCGGCCACCGGGGCGGCGCTGAATGATCCCATGGCGGTCACCGTGGACAGTGCCGGCAATCTGTACATTGCCGACACCGCCAACAATGTCATTCGCAAGGTCAATACCGGCGGCACCATCACGACGGTGGCCGGCAATTACAGTCTGGGGGGCGGCTATTCGGGTGACGGCGGACCGGCCACCAGTGCGGCGCTGTATGCGCCCGTGACGGTCACGGTGGACGGGGCCGGCAATCTTTACATTGCCGACACCGCCAACAATGTCATTCGTCAGGTCAATACCAGCGGCACCATCACCACGTTCGCCGGGGATTACAGCCTGGGGGGCACTTATTCGGGCGATGGCGGCGCGGCCACGGCGGCCGCGTTGAATCAGCCCACGGGCATCGCCCTGGACAGTGCCACCAATCTTTACATTGCCGACACGGGGAATAATGTCATCCGCGTGGTGAATGCCGCCAGTGGCAATATCAGCACCTTCGCCGGCAATTACAGCTTGGGGGGCACCTATTCAGGGGATGGCGGCGCGGCCACGGCGGCCGGGCTGAATCAACCCATTGACGTCGTCGTGGATGGTCTGGGCAATCTGTATATTTCCGATGATTCGAATGATGTCATTCGCCAGGTGAATGCCGGGGGGAACATCATCACTTTCGCCGGCGATTATAATAATTGGGGCTATTCCGGTGACGGCGGACTGGCCATCAATGCCGGACTGAATTATCCGTGGGGTGTCGCGGTGGATGTTTACGGCCGTCTGTTCGTCAGCGATTCTGGCAACGGAGTGGTTCGCCGGGTGGCGGCTTATTAAAAAACCGGGGCGGGGGGGGCGGACGGGGGTCCGTCACCCTCCCCCCTCAGCGCGGGATCACTGGGCGCACGGTCAGTCAATCTGGCCGTGCGCCCGGTGCGTTTTTAGCGGCGCCCGCGCGCCGGGGTCATTCCGGCCGACGCAGGTGCGGAGGACGGTTGCGGTGGTAGTCTCCCCAGGGGTCTATGGAGATCCAGGGGAGAGGATGCGGCCGGATGGTTTGGCGGTTGGACCGTAAATTCACCTCCGCTAAAGCCATGGGGGGACAAGAGCAGAAGGCGTGCCCATTGGGCCTGGGGGCGGCCGGCGACACGCTGGGGGGTTAGACGCTGCAGTCCGGCGGCAAGCGGCGCGGGTCGGAAACGGGGGGGCGCAAAAATATTGAACCTTTTCCCGGCGGGGGGGGATTGATATTAGATGGGCATCAGCGAAATCGGTGATGAAACTCAAAATCTGAAGGGACTCCTGGCGCGCGCGCGATCGGGGGAGGCCGCGGCTTTTTGCGCCCTGGCGGAGCCGTTGCAAACGCGGCTGTTCCAGCAGGCGGCGGCGCTGTGCGGCGACCCCGCGACGGCGGAGGATCTGGTGTCGGAAACGCTGGTGGAAGCCTGGAAATGCCTGGCCCGTTATGATGAGTCCTGCCGGTTCACGACTTGGTTGTATGCCATTCTTCTGCACCGGCATCACAAGAATCTCCGGCGGCGGCATTCCCGACCGGTGTCGCTGGCCTCGCTGTCCGCCCCGGAGGCGGACCGGCATCGGGAGGCGCATGACCGCGTGGCCGCCGGCGGGGAATCCCCGCTGGAAACGGTCTTGCAAACGGAGCGGAACCATCAAATCCGGTCGGCGATTGATGAATTGGAGGAACCCCACCGGCAGGTGGTGTTATTGCGTTTTTTTGAGGAGGCCTCGCTGGCGGAAATGGCCGGGGTGCTGGGCTGTTCGGAAGGCACGGTTAAATCCCGCCTGCATTACGCGCTGGATAAATTGCGCAAAATGAAACTTTCCCTGAACCTTTGGTACCCCGGGGGGGATATATGAATGTGAATTGGTGGTTCAACCGCTGCCGTCGGTATCAGGAGCCCATCGCGCTGCTGGCCGCCGGATTGGGCTCGGCAGCGGAACAACGGCGGGCGGAACAGCATTTGGATAATTGCACCGCGTGCCGGGAACAATTTCGCGAGTTGAGCCTCTTAGCCAAGGGCCTCGCCCGGTTGAAGACCGAGGCGGAGCAGGTCCGGCCCGGCGCATCGTTACGGGTGCGCTGGGTGGAGCAAATCAAAGACGTCAGGGAGGACGACAAGCCGAGGTCAGCGCTGGGCGGCCGGAGACCGGGGGATTGGGGGTGGGCGGTCTCCGGCTCATCTTGGTTGATCCGGGGGTTGGGCGCGGCGGTCTGTGTGCTGCTGGCGTTCGCCCTGGGCTACTGGCATGGCCGGGCGGGACACGCCGACCTCCTACAAAATGCGGACGTCGTCCGCGAAACGCTGGCCCTGTTCCCCAACCGGGTTCGGGCGATTGTGGAGGACAAACGCGGGCTCAATCTGGTTTTGTCCGATTCTGATAACGTCCCGGTGTCGGCCCCGCTTTACATCCGGGTCAGCGGCGACGGGCGGGATTCTTCTTATCTCACGTTCAGCGGTCAGGAAATCACGATTGCCGGGCAAACGGTGACGGTGCTGGCGGACACGCATGGCGGGGTGATCCTGGCCGGCGACCATTTTTTATGGTCGGCCACGGACCGACTGCACACCGGTGGTTTGAAGATTCTGGCCAAGAGTTTGGGGCCGATTAAGATGTGATCGCATGAGAAACCAATTAGAGCATTTCGATAAAAGTCTCCGTCCGCCGGGCCGGGCGGGGAGGGGGGAGGCGCGGGGCGCGGGGCGCGGGGCGCGAGGCGAGGCGGTTTTGCGCCGATGGGCGAGGCTCAGGGCAGGAATCAAGCGTCGCTCCGCGACGCCAGGGTCTTGGCGTATCCCCAGCCATGGGCTCAAGCCCATGGCTACCCTCATTTGGTCGCTCCGCGACCCTTTTTCGGCCAATGTCCTCTTGGTCTTGATGCTTTTGATGCTGGTCCTTTCGGCTCAGGCGCAAACCAATGCACCCGTGCGGCTGGCGTTGATTTCGGAGACGGATGGGGCGGCGACGGCGGCGGAGGTGCTCACAGCACAATTTTCCGGCAATGCGAAGGTCCAACTATTGGAGCGGGACGAGATTGCCAAAGTTTATCGCGAGCAGGGTTTGGCGGCGGGCAATACGGATTATCTGAAGCTGGGCCGGTTGCTGGGGGCGGATGGGTTGCTGTTGCTCTCGACGGTGACGGAGGGGACGGATCAATCTGTGAATGTGCGGTTGGTGGCGGTGAAGCCGGGGGTGGTGCTGGTGGCGGAACGGTTTGACTGGCCGATTAAAGACCTGACGGAATGGTCAGCCGCCCTGGCGGGTCATCTGGACCGGTTCCTGCCCAAGCTGGTGGTGCTGGTGAAGGACGCGATTCCACTATCAGTGGTGAATTTGCGTTCGGCCATCAGCGCGGGGGAAGCGCAGGAGACGGAGCGACAATTGAAGCTGCTGACGATCCAGCGGTTGAGCGGGGAACCGCAGTTGTTTGTGTTGGAACGGCAGCAA
>Ga0182012_10001177_pt1 | contig 28914 bp, 29 predicted proteins | sample 612S2SmetaG_FD_120486 | JGI IMG/M metagenome (GOLD analysis project Ga0182012, IMG submission 120486) | Permafrost microbial communities from Stordalen Mire, Sweden - 612S2S metaG | ecosystem: Environmental > Terrestrial > Soil > Wetlands > Permafrost | place: Sweden: Stordalen | collected...
CAACGACAACCACAACAACGATGTCGGGTACTCAGTTTGATGCTCTCCCATATGACGAGGGCAGACGCTGGGAACTGCTTGGGGGAGAACTCATTGAAATGCCTAGCCCGACGCCGCGACACCGGGATATCGTCTTTCTCATCCAGACCGCATTGCGCCATTATCTGGCGGCGAGTGGGCATCAGGGACGCGTGTATGCTGACGTCGAGTTCGCGCTCAGCAGCAATGACCGGCGCCGCCCCGACGTCTGTGTGCTTCTCGCGGAGAAGTCAGTGAGTCTTGATCTCGACCGAATTCCCATTCCCGGCGCCCCGGATATCGCCATTGAAGTGATCTCGCCCACAGAACGCGCGGTCGCCAGCTACGGAAAGGTCAGGACGTGTCTGCGGAACGGCACTGCCGAGGTCTGGCAGGTGTATCCCGACACCCGCACCGTTCAGGTTTATATAGGGGAGACAAGCCACTCCATCGACTTCGACCAGCAAGTTACGAGCGGCTTACTGCCCGGTTTTGCTTCGCCCGTGGCTGCGTTCTTCGAGTAGGCACGGGTGCATCAGCCAACAGTGCAGCGGGGCGCCGTCTTTACGGCTTGGAAATTATGAAGCCCGAGTACATCCAGGAGGTTGGCGCATTGGCGTCGCTTTCGGCGTAGATGCCGACCTGGCTGCCGCCATCCGCCGGCTGCCCCGACGCCGTGCCCACCTGTTGATCGTTGACATAGAAGGTCGCCTGGGTTCCTTTGGTTGCCACGTGAAGGGAATTGGTTTGGCCCGTACCTTTCTTGATGGCGGCATTCGCCTGAAATGGAATTGGGAAAAGATAACGCCCGCCCGCGTAGCGCAGCACCTTATATTGGCCCGTCGTATCGATCACGAACAGGTAGTAGGAGTTGTAATCCTTCGCCCAAAATACAATCCCGGCGAGCTGGTTCCCCGGCTTGTCGCTAGCGAGCGACCCGATAGTAACGCAGATGTCCACGTCGTCATACACATCGCCCCCGTAAAGACTGCGCATCGCCTTGCCGGCAACAAGTTTTTCGAGTAAAGTGCCGTCCTTGACTGAGAATGTATAGCTGGCGTCGGAAGCGAAACCCCAGGCAGGATTTAGCTGAGCGAATTTATCCTCAAACAGAACCTTGCCTGGACAGCCCGTAGCGGCAGCGGCGGATATGACAAGACACAGGCTTATGGATGCGGCGACGAACAGATGGCGCATGCGGGTGCTCCTTCCGGCAGCGGTTCTTACGCCTCCGCAGCGGATATCCCAGGACGAACGTAACACTGATTAGCGTACCTGTCAAGAACAATGCGCGTGCTGTCGCGGCCGAAAAGCGCAGCTTGCCGGCCTTGCCCGCGAACGGAATGCCGACATGAATATCCCCACGAATATCCCAACCTGGGATGTTGCAACCGGTGATATGATTTTTTTGAGCGTCGGCTGCTGGAGCGTCGACTTTGACGGGCGGCGGCAAGGGGGACAAAGATGGTGAGTCGGGTTATCATTACCCTGGCTGGTTTCCTAAGCGTTGGGTTATTTGGGGGTGGCGGGGTTGCCCGGGCGCAAAACATGGACGGCTGCTTCATCACCGGTTTTGATTCCAATTTTATTCCCGAATATAACTGCGACTATCAGAAGAGTGGTCCGGTGACGCCGGTGTTTGCCGGCACTTGGTATTCTGCCATCGCCAAGTCTGCCTCAACGCTCTCCTGGGGCGCATCGTGGCACGAGACGACCCAAGCCTCGGCCAACCGCTCCGCGATTCTCAGTTGTGCGCGAGCCGGCCAGAAGGATTGCAAGGTTGTAATAGCGGGCGGCAACAATTGCCTGTCGCTGGCGGAGAGCAAGGTCGAGGGCGCCTGGGGGACGGCCGCGTCAGATCTCGACCAGTCGGGCGCCATATCGGCCGCCACCAACAATTGCCGCAAATTTGGAGGACGCGAATGCTCGGTGGTGGTGACGCCGTGCGGACGCGCATCCGCGACCTCAGCGCCATGCCTGAAGACAGACCCTATTGACCACTCGCGCTGGGCGGTCTGGGCCAAGATGACGCCCGAAGAGAAAGCGGCGTGGACCAAGCACCCCAATGGCGCCTGCCAGTGAAACGCGGCGGTGTGGTCGTGGCTGGCCGCCAGGAGCTCGCAAAATGAACCACGTGAGTCGTTTCTCATGCCTTCTACTCATCGGATCCCCTGCCCCGGCGTTCCCCACCGTGGCTCCGTCCCAGGTGCTGACCGTACTTCATTCCTTTGGCAGCGCCGGTGACGGAACCGCTCCCATCGGCGGGCTCATCCTCGGACCAAACGGAGCGTTGTACGGCGCCACATCCACAGGCGGCGCGTTCAACGGCGGCGCCGTCTTCGCTCTCGCGCCGCCATCCAAGCCAGGCGGCTCCTGGTCGGAAACCGTCATCTACAACTTTGATGCAAAAAACCCCATCGGCTCTATGCCCTACGCGGGCGTAATATTCGGCCCGGATGGAAAGCTCTATGGCACGGCTGAGACAGGCGGCCCCTGTAATTGCGGGTCGGCTTTCTCACTCACGCCCCCGGCGAGCAAGGGAGGAGCATGGACGGCGGACGTGATTCACGCTTTCACGGGCCAGCCGACTCTCGAACCGGGCGATGGCGCGAATCCCTATGCTCCTCTCGTTCTGGGAACAGGCGGGGATTTGTACGGCGCCACGCAATCCGGCGGCATCTGCTGCGGCATCATCTTCAAGCTGAACCCGCCCGCCTTCACTGGCTCTACGGCGTCACATCCGGCGGCGGGTACGACGCCCACGGCCTGTCGGCCGGCGTTGTGTTCGACATCACGCCGCCATCGTCAGGCGGAAGTTATTGGGGTGAAACCGTCACTCATGACTTCGGTGCTCAGCCGATCGACGGAGATTCCCCCTACGACGGCCTGGTCATCGCACAATCCGGCGTGCTCTACGGGACCACCTACTACGGCGGTAACGGCACCGGGTGCGGCAATACCAGCGGATGCGGCACCGTGTTTGAAATGACTCCGTCTTCGGGCGGAGGCTGGACCGAATCGGTGCTCTACAATTTCGGCATCACCGCAACGGACGGAGCCTATCCTTATTTCGGAACCCTGCTGCTCGGTAATAATGGAACGCTCTATGGAACCACGTCCGCGGGCGGTTTGTCCGGCTTCGGAGAAATCTTCGCCCTGGCGCCGCCCACCCCGCCGGCGAACGCGTGGACGAAAATGAGCCTGTACAGTTTTACCGGCACGGCCGGCGATGGCGCTTCACCCTACAATGGGCTGATTGCGGGTCCTAATGGAACATTCTTTGGGACCACATTCGCGGGCGGGTCGCACACCGGCACGTGCCCGGCCGGATGCGGCACCGTCTTCGAACTGACGCAGTAAGCCCGCCTCGCGTTGACGTGACCGGGAATTCGCGAGCGAACGAAACGCCAGACGTTGACGTATGATCATGCGAAGGGTTCCATGAAGACTGGCGTTAAGGTTCTACTGAGCATTCTGATCATCGTGGCCGGCGTGGTCATCATGCTGGGCGTGGCGGGGGTGATGCTTGTCCGGCAGATTCACGTCAAGGAGACGGGCGTCGGCGACCATAAGACAGTCAGCGTCGACACGCCTTTCGGGAGCGCGCATGTGCAGCCACGGAAAGACCTGGACCCATCCAGTATCGGCGTACCCATTTATCCCGGCGCAACGCGGACGGACGATCACGGGGGCGCCGAGTTTCAATTTGATTCGGGCGACTTCCATAAGGAGTTCGACGTCGCCGGCGCCCTTTATTACTCGAACGACGATGTTGACAAGGTCCGCCAATACTACGAACAGAAGTTTCCCGACTGGAAGCAGAAGTCCGATCAAAAGGGCGACTGGCACCTGGAAACCCATGAGGGCAATCGAATTCGGTCGGTTTCTGTGAACAGTGAGAGCGGGAGGACACGCATCACGGTTGCTTCCCTGGGACCGCCTGCGTCAAACTAAAGGAATCCGCACCCTGCGGTTTTCTTTTCATGCATCCAGTTTGCAGTTGCGGTACAGAACTCCCTGAGGGCGCGCGTTTTTGCTTTCGCTGTGGGAAGCCACAACGCGCAGAGGACATCGAGGTATTCGCGCCGCCTTCGTCACCAGCGCCGCCCGCCCTACCGCCTCCGGAGGCGCCGGGCCTTACAAGTGTTAGCTTTGGAAACCCGGTGGCTTTGCGAACCGCGCTGTTCATCGCCTGCCTGATCACAGGCCTGGAGATCTTCCCGCCTTTTCTGGTGTTGGCGCCGTTGATTGGTGGATTTGCCGCCGTGCTGTTGTTTCAGAAGCGCACAGGACGCGTCCTGACGACCGGAGCGGCGGTGAAACTTGGGTGGATCACAGCCATCCTAAACGCTACTTTGGGCACGATCGCACTGACGGCGACGGCGGTGATGGAAGGTGGGGCCACGTTTCTTGAGCCATTGCGGGAATCCATCCGGCAACAGGCCACCAGCCCCGCGCAACAGCAGGCCATCCAAATGATGAACGACCCTTTCTTTCTGGGAATCGTGGTGTTGATGGCGTGGCTGCTTTATTTCGTGCTGATCAGCGGGCTCTGCATTGCCGGTGGCGCGCTGGGCGCACGGCTGGCGCGCCCGCGGACGTCGTGAACACGCCCTCTTACCGGATTTCGATCACGGCTACATCCCCCACCGCGCCCGTACGTGCGTTCGCCTTAGCGACGTAGTCGATGCCCACGGGGTAATCCTGCGCTCCGCAGACCAGCGGCGTCACCTGATTCTTGAAGCTGATATTCCCCATATTCACGTTGAGCTTCAGAAGTTTTCCATCGGCCGTCTTCACAACCAGCATCCGCGCCGTTTTCCCCGCGCAATCCACGCGAATCATCTGCCCATCCGCATGCAGGGTAGGTGAATTGATCTGGTCCCACGGCACTGCATTCGCATCCGGAGCGCTGCCGTGATTCACTTTGTCTTCCGCCGCACGCAGTTCCGCCCTGGCCTGGTCTTTCAGGCGCTTGATCTCAGCTTGCCGGGCTTCTTCCTCTTTGCGATGCTGCGCTTCCTCGTCATCCAGGCGCTGGCCTTCAATGGCCAGCCGCTGCGACATCATCTTTTCGCGCTCTTCGGACGTGGTGGCCGCCTGCTCAGCGCCGCGCCAGGCCTTGGACGCCGCCGTCCACTGCTTCATTTGCATCAGGACGTTCGCCAGCGCAACCCAATAAGGCTGTTCGCGCGGCGCCAGCTTCGTGGCCAGTGAATACTGCTCATACTGTTTCGCGGGGTCGGCCAGCTTGGCGGCCAGCAGGAAATGCGCCTCCGCGGAATTCGGGTCGGCCGCCACTGCTTGTTCCAGGGAAGCGCGGGAACGGTCCGGGTCCGGTTCAATTTTGGCGTACGCAATCAACGCGGTGGCGTTTTTGCTTCCGCCGGCTACCGCCTCTTTCAACAGCAGCGCCGCTCCTTTTATATCGCCGGCGCGCGCGTCGAGCAGCGCCAAACCCTCTTGCGCCTCGGTTTTGTGAAGGCCGGCGTTGAGCATGTCCTGGTAGCGGCTGGAGGCGTCGGCCAGCAGCAAATCCGCCAGGCGCAGATTCATCTCGTCAGCATCGCGTTCGCGCACCACGAAGTCGCGCGCGGCGCTTAGTGGCCGGCTCGGACCGTCAATCGTCGGAAACACACCCGCGCGGAGAAACGCGGCGACTTCGGAATGAACAGCCTCTGGGCTTTTGCCGATGGCGTTGCGGAAAGCCACGTCCGGGTCGACATTTTGCTCGAGGTTGGCCAGCAGCACCCGGAACTGCCCATAGCTGGCGCCGCTCGTGACCAGCCATTCCACCAGCGCCCAATCCGCATCCCGATCGGCTTGCGGCGGCGGATTGCCCCAAACCACATGTGCGCCATGCAACTCCGTCGTGGAGAGAAAACTTTCGAGGCCATGTTCCAGACCCGGCTGCATCCTGCCGATGTTCTGGGTCAGCAGGACTTGCGCGAGCGTTCGCCGGGCTTCCGGCGACAAAGGTCCGGATGTGACTATCGCCTGACCGCCCGTGCGGGTAATGATCAGGCCGGGTGGAGTTCCGGGCGGAATCTGCCGATAAAAGAACAACTCGAGCGGAGGTCTGACGTTGAGGTCCGGACGCCCCAGCAACTCGCCGAGGGAAAAGCGGAATTGTTCCACTTCCGCCGCGCGATCGCGGGCTTCTTTGGCATTCGATTCGGAATAAACAACGAATGGGCCAATCTTGACGGAATACCACAACGAATGCGGAGCGGCGGCCAAGCTTGCGGCAAATGGCACGCTGGCGGCAAAAAGCAGACTGGCGGCAAGCGGCTTCATGATTCCCACCTTACCGCGGGGTATCGCAGGATTCTCTCAAGGAATCGGATTGGCTGCCGATAAGCCAGACATGATGCTGCGTGGAAAGGAGCGACTTCGGTGAACCCCAGGAATCGTAAGCCTATCAATCGTGGCTCCCCTTCCGTCGCAGCGCCGCCCGGAGTGTCTGGGGCGGGGACTCCTTTGCCGGGGCGCACCGGCCAGGCGGATGAGCTGAAAGAGCTTCTGGCCTTCGAGCGGGCGGCCATGCTGGAGGCGCGATCAACCGAGCACGTCATGCAAAAGAAGCTCGCGGAGGCGCAAGCGGGCAGAGGGAAGCCAGGGGAAGCCGCAAGAAGCGCCATGGGCCGTGCCAAAGCGCCCCGCAATCGGGATCAACCGAGTTCGGCGCTGATGAGGGCGCAGTGGGAGCGCGCCCAGAAAGACCTTGAACGGGCGCAGGTCTCGCACGACAGGGAAGCCGAACAGACCGAGGCGAAACTGACCCAATTGCGCGAGGCGTTAAAGATCGCGCAAGAGGCCGGGGCGTCCGAATCCCAAGAGCTGAAGCGGCGGGCTCAGATACGAATCTTGAGTGGTGTGGCCGCGACGGTGGTGGTCGGTGTGGTCATTTTTGCCGTGATTCAGTACCTGCACCGCGGACTCTCCAGCACACCGGAGAGCCACGCCGCGGTAGAACGAGCGGTGGAGGCGGCGCCAGCGGGAGTGATCGGGCAGGCCGGGGCGCAATCCGAATTCACTCAGGGAATCTCAAGGCTGGGTCGCGCGTTCAGCCGGTTCCCCGGCGTCGACCCGGAAACGATCATGCGCGCGGTGAACAAGAAGGCTGCCTCATCGGGTTCCAGCGTGTGCGCATTCGCCTGGAACGACGGACAACCCGCACTTCAATTCGGGGACCAGCGCGGCGGAAACAACTCGCTCGCGGCCACGCTTTCGAGATGCGCCGACGCGGTGGAGAAGTTTCGCTAGGCTAGGGCAACGCACTGGCAGCAGACCTGAATCCATGAGCACTCAATCTGAAGACCCCCAACAAGCAACGGCGATTGAGAACGCACCCGGCAAGCCGGCCTTTTTTGGGGTTCCTCCGGACCTGGCGCGGGCAGATCTTGAGAAGACCGTCGCGGACGCGGCCAAGAAATTCGGGTTCGCAAACGGCGGGCCCGCGACGCCTCCCGGCAGCGAGGAGCAGGCTCCCGAGAACGACGCGGACCTATTACGGCGTCTTCTGGCGGACCAGCGGGCAGCCACCATTCAGGCCCAAGCCGATGCCCTGAATCTCCAAAAGCTGCTGGAGGAGACCAAGGCCCGCGCCGCCAAGACGACGGGCCAGATGGGGGTTGTTCCCGTACGGCTGGAGGATGCCAGCGGACGGCTGCGGCCAGACGCGGTGCTCATCAAGGCGCAATGGGAGCGGGCGAAGAAAGACCTCCAGCGGTCCTTGGTTGCGCGCACGAGAGAGTCGGAACAGGCCAAGGCCAAGCTGGAAGCGGTGAGCGAGGCGCTGCGCCATGCCACCGAGGAGAGCGAAAGAGAGTCGGAGCGTTTCAAACGGCAATTCCGGTTTCGAATCCAGGCTTTGGTGGGCGCGGCATGCGTGACCCTGGCGGCTACGTTTGCTGTGATCAGTTACTGGCCCCACCCGAAAGCCGTCATCGAGAGAGCGACGCCGGCCTTGCTGACAAGCCCCCGAGCTTCCTTGCCGGACACCAAGGTCTCTCCAGCGGGACCCGTTCAGGACGCTGGAACTCCAGAACCAGCTTTAGCGGGAAGAGCTGAGAATGCCGATGTCACCCAGCAAATCAGCCGGCTCAGCCGCGCGTTCAGCAGGTTCCCCGGCGTCGATCCCGAGGTGGTGGTCCGCGCCGTAAACAAGAGGGCTCCCGCTTCCAGCTTGACGCCGTGCGCGTTTGCCTGGAACGCGGGAGAGCCCGCTCTCCAGTTCGGCGACCAATACGGCGGGCATAGCTCGATTACGGCGTCTTTGTCGCGATGCGCCGACGCTGTAGAGCGCTTTCGTTAGTCCCTTCAATCATCGTCGTGCTGCTCCGCCAGGCGCGTCAACACGGAAAGATCCTCCAGCGTGGTCACATCCCCGGTCACCGAATTCGAAGTAACGATCTCCCGTAGCAAGCGTCGCATGATCTTGCCGCTTCGCGTTTTGGGAAGAGCCTCGGTGAACCGGATCTGCTCCGGCCGCGCGAATGCGCCGATCTCCCTGGCGACCCACTGGCGCAGTTCCTGGCCCAACACGTCCTGATCGTAATCGCCCTTCTTCAATGTCACAAAACACACGACCGATTGTCCGCTGATTTCGTGTGGTTTGCCGACAACGGCCGCCTCGGCAACCGCGGGGTGCCGGACTAAAGCGGACTCGACCTCCATGGTGCTTAGCCGGTGGCCGCTCACATTCATCACATCGTCGACGCGCCCCAGCACCCAGAAGTACCCGTCCTCGTCGCGGCGGGCGGCGTCGCCTGTCATGTAGACGCCGGGAATCTTCTTGAAGTAGTTGTCTTCGTAGCGCTGCGGATCACCCCACAAGGTGCGGAACATGCTCGGCCAGGGATGCCGGATGATCAGGTATCCCTCCGTATTCGGCTCCACCGGATTGCCCTTTAAGTCGACCACGTCGGCCAGAATCCCAGGAAGCGGCAGGGTTCCGGAGCCCGGCTTGGTCGGGGTTGCCCCGGGCATCGGTGAAATCATGATGGCTCCTGTCTCAGTCTGCCACCAGGTGTCAATGATGGGACAAACGCCGTGGCCGATCACGCGGTTGTACCAATCCCAAGCCGCCGGATTGATGGGTTCGCCCACCGATCCGAGCAGGCGCAAGCTCGAAAGATCGTGGGAAGCCGGCCATTGCTCGCCCTGTTTGACGAAGGCGCGGATCGCAGTCGGTGAAGTGTAGAAGATGCTGACACGGTATTTTTCGATGATGCGCCAGAAGCGGTCGTAAGCGGGGTAATCCGGCGCGCCTTCATAGAGAACGACGGTGGCGCCGGCGGAGAGTGGTCCGTAAACCAGGTAGCTGTGGCCGGTAACCCAACCGACGTCGGCCGTACACCAGTAAGTGTCTTCGTCGCGGAGATCGAAGACCCATTTCATGGTGACGGTGGCCTGCAGCAGATAGCCGCCGGTGGAGTGTACGATGCCCTTCGGTTTACCGGTGGTTCCGGAGGTGTAGAGCACGTAAAGCGGGGCCTCGGCGTCCATAGGCTCGGCGGGACAAACGTCGCCCACTTCTTTATCGAGGTGATCCCACCAGTGATCGCGGCCCGGCTGCATGTTGGTATCTGAACCAGTTCGCTTAGCCACGATGACATGCTCCACGGTGGGGCAGTCCTTCAGAGCATCGTCCACGGCGGGCTTGAGCCGCACTTCTTTGCCGCGCCGCCAGCCGCCATCGGCTGTGATGACCACCTGCGCTTCCAGATCCTGTATGCGCTGTTTGAGGGCCTCGGCGGAGAAACCGCCGAACACCACGCTATGGATCACGCCAATGCGCGCGCAAGCCAGTACGGCGATGGGCAGTTCCGGGATCATGGGCATGTAGATGATGGTTCTGTCGCCAGCCTTCAGGCCGCGCCCCTTGAGTACGTTCGCGAACCGGCTGACCAGGCGGTGGAGTTCCTGGTAGCTGATCATCCGGGAATCGCCGGGTTCGCCTTCCCAGATGAGCGCGACCTTGTTGCGCCGCGCGGTAGTGAGATGGCGGTCGAGGCAATTGTGGGACGCGTTGAGAGTGGCGCCGGCAAACCAGCGGACCTGGGGGGGCTGCCAGTCAAAGACCTTGTCCCATTTCTCGAACCAAACGAGTTCGCGCTCGGCTAAGCCGCCCCAGAATTCGGCGGGTTGCCGCGCCGCCTGTTCATACATCTCGCGGTACTGTGCGATGCTGCCCACATGGGCGCGCGCCGCGAAGTCAGCGGGCGGCGGGTAAGTGCGGTCATTCGGCCGCTCGTTCGACATGGAAAAAGCTTAACAGGCGCGCAAGTCGCAGCCCCCTTTTACACCGCCGGCATCTCCCCGGTATCGTGCTTGAAAAAAGCCCTCGCTGTGGCGTCGTGAGCCCTTCGACCCGAAAGCCGTACCCTCGGCATCGTCATTCCACCGAGAAACGGCCCGCCGGTATAGACACGGAAGCCGCGAAACGTTGACTAGAGGGGAGACAAGAGGAATGCCCGGAAGACCTGCCGGCACGAATGCTCCAAGGGGCTGCAATCAGAGGGCACTCGCCGCGTTCTGCTTCATTCTGAGCTTCACAATTCTCTTGATCAGGGCGTAAGGGATCGGCTGGTCGAGCGGAAATCGCAAGTTCCCTTTCTCTCCTGCGTAGGGTAAAACCGCCTTCTCCAGCCTCGCATCGCGCCTCACTGGTGGATAGAACCCGACGTGATTTTTGAAAGCGGCAAAGTGCACCAAATTACCGTTCAGGGTGAACGTTGGAATGTTGTAGCGGATTGTCTCCTCGGCGTCGGGCGCAGCATCCCTGATCGTCAACCGTACCCTTTCGAGGATCGCCTGAACTTCAGGCGAAAACGACGTAATGTACTCGTCAATGCTCCTGGGCTTCGCCCGACCGGTCGGCATCACACCTCCTGAGGTTCGCCTCATTTGGCCGCTCTACGCCGCAGCCCACCCCTGAGCAACATGTAAACCAGCAAGCCCGCCGGCCCAAATAAGAACGTCAGGCACAGGCAGGGAATGACGGCCAGATGCAGGATACGCAGGCGCTTCGCGTCCGCCACCATCCATGCGCCGATAAACAGATCAAATGCCAGGAAGTGGATCCAGCCGGCCAGTTCGCCGCCCGGCGTGTGGAACAGATAATCCACCGCGGCGAAGGACATGTAGCTGGCGTGCAGCCCTTCGAAACTGGCGATGAACACCCAGACGTAGGCGGCGGCAAGCAGCAGAGGAATGGTGAACATGGCGATGCGATGGGTCCACTTCCAGTTCGGCGCGGTGAGCAGCAGGATCCAGCCCGGAACCACGGCCACGCTGCAGACTCGGAAGATCAGTTCGTGATTCATTGGACCGCGTTTCGAAGCACGCAGGCGATTTCGTGCGCATCGTCTTCCGAGCCGAGAAGCGCCCGATGCGGCAGCCAGAAAGAATCCTGCACACACGCTTCCGCTACGGGGCAGGGGGTGACGAGGCACCCGCCCCGTAAATACAATGGGTTCCGGTAAAGCGTGTGGGGGTAGAACGGAGTGCAGGGAACTCCTTCAGCGGCCACCGCGCGTTGGAAGGCGTCGCGGTTCGGTACACGACCCAGCAACAGGTAGTTGGTATGCACACTGGCTTTTCGCGGGACGCACTGAAATCGGATGTTCGGAACGCCTTTGCGTATTGTTTGCGCATTGCGCTCTCTGAGGGCGTTCTGCGCCGGAAGACGCTCCAGTTGCGCCAGTAAAACAGCGGCCTGCAAAGCCGTCATGCGGTAGTTTGTGCCGAGTTCGTAGTGGAAAAACCAGCCGCCATCCGGTTTGCGCCCTTGGTCGAGAATGGAGCGGGCGCGTTCCAGGAAAACGGGGTCGCTGGTGGTGAGAATGCCGCCTTCACCTGCCGTCATCACCTTGGAGTTTTGAAAGCTGAACGAGCCGGCGATGCCAATGCTGCCGGCGCGCCGGCCGTTCCATTCGGATCCGGCCGCATGCGCGGCGTCTTCAATCAGGGGCAATCCATGATCGGCGCCGATTTTCGAGAGGCGATCCATATCCGCCATGGGACCGCCGAAGTGAACCGCAACAATGGCCTTCGTGTCATTCGAGACGGCGCGTTCGACGCACTCCGGATCGATATTGAAAGTGTCACCCTCAATATCGACAAAGACCGGTGTTGCGCCAACGCGTGAGACGGCGCTGGCGGTGGCGACGAAGCTGATGGCCGGCACGATGACTTCATCTCCCGGTCCGATGCCAAGCGCTTCGAGAGCCATTTCGAGAGTGACCGTTCCGTTCACCGCGGCCAGCGCGTAAGCCGATTGCTGGAACGCGGCGAAGGACTGTTCCAGGCGCGGGACAAACGGGTGATAGCCGCCCCATTTATCGCTCTCCAGCACTTCTTGCAGCAACTCCATTTCGCGTTCGGTCGAAACAGGCCACTTGGGAACGTTCATACTGACAAGAATAGAATGAGCGTTTATGAAGACCGCCGCGACGAGCTGGAAAAGCACGAATTCATGTTCGGAGTGGCGCGCGGGCGATTGGCCGTGGCGCTCGATCTGCTGACCGATGCGCTCGTGCTGGTGGGGCAGCACGGCGTCTATTGCCAGAGCGCGCGGCAGCCGGGGCGGTCGGCTATGGATATTCAGATCATCACCAAAGCGATTGTGGACGCCAAGGAACTGGTGACCAGTTCTATGACCGAGCTAAAGCGCCAACAAACGGATTGAACCGCTTCTCATGCGCCACAGTGGTGTTGCGTCCATGTCCGGGCAGCACGATGGTTTCTTCGGGAAGCGTGAAGATCTTTTCGTGGATGGATTGGATGATTTTCTTGCCGCTGCCGCCCGGCAGGTCCGTGCGCCCGATACTCTCAAAGAAGAGGGTGTCTCCGGCGACCAGCATCCCCTCGCTGGGGACGTAGAGACCCACGCTGCCGGGTGTGTGGCCGGGGGTGTGGAGCACTTGAAATGCGGCGTTGCCCACGGTTAACACGTCGCCCTCTTTCGCTTTGAAATCGATCCCTGGGTTCTTGGCTTGTGGCACGCCAAACAGCGCGCATTGCAGCGGCAGGCTCTTGGCGATCATTTCATCCGAACCATTCATCCAGACGGGAGCGCCAGTGAGGGCGCGCAACTTTTCCGCCCCGCCGATATGGTCGAAGTGCGCGTGGGTGATCACAATGGCTTTCACTTTCAGCGCATGGCGTTCGAGGATCTCAACGATTTTGCTGACATCGGCGCCGGGGTCGATGACGATGGCTTCGCGCGTTTGCTCGTCCCCAAATATGGAGCAATTGCATTGCAGCATGCCGACCGGGAACACTTCGTGAATCACTGGTCGCTATCATACGACTAATGTTCGATTTCGTGGTTCCGTATCTCGCGCGCTATATCCACATCGCTTCGGCAATCACTTTGCTGGGAGGGATGTTTTTCGCGCTGATCGCCTGGCTGCCGGCTTTGCAAAAGGCGGGCGGGGCCGGTGAGCAGTCGATCAGCGATGCCATTGCCGCGCGGTTCCGGCCGTGGTTTCTGCTGGCGATGCTCGGGCTGCTGCTCTCCGGTTTTTATAACTACTACCGCCACGTCCAGCTAAAGGACGTTCCACCGCTGTATCACATGGTATTCGGGATGAAGTTCCTGCTGGCACTGCATGTTTTCGCCGTGGGATTTCTGGCTCTCAAAGGCGGCAACGCAAAGCGCGGGCGGCAGATTACGGGCGTAGTGATTTCGGGTCTGGTCATCATCGGGCTTTCCGGATGGATGCGGGTACTGCATCTGAGTTTCCTGATTCACGCGGCGCACTAGTGATGACTGAGGGTTATCAGGCGCTGACGCGAGCCGCGGCCGCAATCGACCTCAGCGATCGCACGCGCATTCGCCTTACGGGAGATGACCGCGCTCGGCTGCTGCACGCTTTGACCACCAATCACATTCAGCGACTGCTACCGGGGCATGGCTGCTATACATTTTTCCTGAATGCGCAAGGCCGCATTCTGGCGGACGCGAATATTTTCGTTTTCGCGGAACACATCCTCATCGATGCTGAACCGGAACTGCGGCAGCCGCTGTGGGATCATCTGGATCACTACATTATTGCGGACGATGTGACGCTGCATGACGATGGCGATGCGACATTTTGTCTGGGAGTGGAGGGGCCCAAAGCCGGTGAGCGCCTGGCCGAATTGGGCGCGCCCACGCCCTCGAACGATTTTGAGCATGAGGCCTGGGACGATTTGACGGTGGGGCGGGCAACGTTCACGGGCGGGGCTGGTTATCGCATCTTCGGCCCCACGGATCGGAAGCGGTTCGCGCTGGACCGGCTCTATCTCACCAGTGCCACCGAGCAGGATGCCGAGGTGGTTCGTATCGAACACGGGCGGCCGCGGTATGGCGGAGACATCACCATCGCGCGTCTGGCCGCCGAAACCGGACAGACGCAAGCGCTGCATTTCCAAAAAGGCTGTTATTTGGGTCAGGAGATTGTGGAGCGCGTGCGATCGCGTGGGCACGTCAACCGGCATCTGGTGGCCATCGAACTCGATGGGGAAACTGCGCCTCCGGCAGAGTCGAAGATCCTGGTGGACGGAAAAGAGGTGGGCGAGATGACAAGCGCTGCTTTTTCGCCGCACGCCCACAAAGTGATGGCGATCGGCTATGTGCGGGTTCCTCATGAGAAGTCCGGTACGGTCTTAGAAGTTGCCGGGTCCCAGGGACGCATTCGCTAGACACTCGATTGCTCCCATCCTCGACCAGTGTCATAATTCTGTCTACCGGAAATCTCCGGAACGGGGCCCCAGGAGGAAAAGTGCGAATGATCAGAAACATTCTCGCATGCCTGGCCTTCGGTTGCGCAACGCTCGCAGCCCAGACAGCATGCCTGCAAGATCAATACGGAAACCAATACAACTTCACCATCGATGAACCGCAGGGGTTCGTCTATGGAACTACAACCGGCGGCCAATCGTGCCAAAGTGCAACGTGGCCCATCACCGGGACGTTCGCAAAAACGGCCAACGGACTCTTTTTTGAGCTCACCGCAGCCAATCCAACGCCGGACAGCTGCGTGGCCGAGTACACGTTAAAGGGCATCTACCCGAACTTCGACTGGTACTACAGCACGGGCTACACAACGCCGCAGCCGAGTAAGTACGTGGCGTGTGGATCGGCAGTCGCCAAGGACGTTACTGGAAAGGGCGCGTTGAAGTAGCGTTGCCGGATTTGTGAACTGGCGGCGGGGACTTCCAGTCAAGCGGGTCCCCGTCGCGCGACGACCCGCATCGCCTCCTAGTGGCGGATACCCAAGACCCAAAACAATTTTGAGTGATTCCGGCGGTACTTCACCTGTAGCGCTTAATCTCGTGTTGCGGTAGTGTAGTACGGTATCTCACAATGTGTTGGGTTTCCGGGCTTTTCCTTCCACGGCGTAAGCGAGTTCAATCCGCTGAGCGTGCGGAATGACACCACTGCAACCGCCGGCGGCCGTAATACGCGCGGATTTAGCCGCAGCGCCGAACGTGGTCGCGCGCAAATCGTCCGCCATCTGCGGATTGGGAATCGTGTGCAAGCACCTGGCCGCCACGGTCCGCTTCGGGGAAACGGGTGCGGATGCGGCTGACTGGTGGGCAAACGGCGAGTGTGGCGAGGTTCTCGTCACGATTCTCGACGGCATCAGCGCCGGTGAATTCGTCCGCGAAAACGATAGTACCTGGACGCGTGTCGCGAGCGAGGGATGGGTGCTGAGCATCTCCGGTCAACCTTTCACCCCGGCTCACATCCAGACCCTGACGATGGATGGAGACCGGCCGGCATCGATCACCCTGCGGGCTGAAGGGGCGGAACTGGCGGGGGCGCATATTCGCTCAATCCAGTGGACGGTGGAGTATATCCGGGCGAGCGTGGCCGACCGCGCGCTCGATTTACCAGCGCGATCTGTTCTTGCGGTGGAGTATCTGAACGATCATCGCGTGACCGTGCGCTCCCGGTTCGATCAGTATCGCTCGTTCAAAACGAGCAGCGCGCTCAGTTTTGCCCCAGGATTCAAAAAGTGAAGCGCGCCTTGATTGCGCTCCTGCTTCTGGGGCCGGCAGCCCGTGCCTCGGTGGTGGTCACCTATTGGACGCCGCGCAACGTTTTCATGGCGGCGGATTCGCGCGCGGCGATGCCGGATGGCAGCCGACTTCCGGATGTCCAGAAGATTACCCGGCGAGGTCATTTTCTGGTCGGCGTTACCGGGTTGCTCCGCGCGCCCGGATTTGATTTGCTCGCAATCGTTGCCGCGGCGCAGGGCGATCGGGCCACCAGCCTGGCGGAGGCGATCGTGTCCGCCGCGCGGTTGCGGATCGCGGCGCTGCCCCCGCTCGATGTACCGGCGGCTTTCACCGTCACGGTAGCCGGGTTTGAGGGTCGCCGCACGGTAATAGTGCTGGCCACTCTCGCCAGCACCCGCCTGTTGCCTGGGGCGAGCGGCTATCTGGCCACGGGCCGGACCGGCGCGATCGATGCCGCACTCGCTCCCCTGCTCGGCCGCAGAGGAGAAAGGGCATTGCCGGAACTGATTCGAGCGCAAGCCGCGGCGGACACGGTATACGTTGGGCTTCCGGTGCAGCTGTTGAAGTTATCGGCTGGAGACTAAACCCGCCCTGCCGCATAGACCCAACGGTCTGCCACAAGAAAATTTGCCAGCGAGCACACAGCGATAGATCCTATCGCCGACGGAAGCACCCCCGCTTTGGCAAATTCCACAAAAACATAGGTCAGTAGGGTGTTGCCGGCCACCGAAATCACGCCATTGCCGAGTTGGAATCGTCCCAGCCGGGAGAGAGCGCTGCCGGAATGCCGGCGATGACGCCACGTGAAGTGCTCATGCCAAACGAAGTTGTGTAAAAGAACCACTTCCACCGCCGCCGGAGTCAGGGCAAACGCAGGCGCGTGGAAATGTTTCGTGAACAGCCATATTAAAAAGAGTTGCAGGGCCGCGCCCAGCAGCCCGACGAGATTGAATTTCCCGAAAGTCACGACAGCGTTTCCTCCCGGTAAAGCGCTACGCCATGTCGGAAAGCGGCGGAGACCGCCATCGAGAGCATTCCAACAATGGCTACCGCACCCCCAACGTCAAACAGCAGAAACCGCCGTCCCGCGATTTGCGAATAAGGATGCAGGGTAAGGAAAGCATTCCCCACGGCAAGAAGCACGCGGATTTCGGTGGGGCCGAAGATGCCGCGGGAAAGGTCGAAGCGTCCCATCGTGTAAGTCGCCAGGTAGCACTCAATGGAAAGCGCATAGAAACAAATCAGCAAACCCGCCGCGATCTGCCAGTGCAAGTAGCCGGAGAAGCCCAGACCCGCGATAAGAGCGAGTGCCCCAAAAGTGTCGACGATATGATCCACGTAGAACCCATAACGCGGGCGCTGCTGATTGCGGACGCGAGCCAGCGTACCGTCGAGGCTATCGCCAAACCAGTTGAGCAGCAGGAAGAAGTTCACCAGCCAAAGCGCGCGCGCGTTCTGCCGTGAGAGGGCGTAACCCGCGCCGGCGAGTAACTGGGAGACGAAGGCTAACGCGGTCAAATGGTCTGAGTTGATGGCGGCGGGCATCCGCTGCGCCAACCAGACCAGGACGTGCTTTTCGACACCCGCGGTAAGGGAATGATTCACTCTTTGAGCGTTTACGAACGGCGTGCCCGCAAATGGCGTGCTCACAACTGTTTCTCCTTGTTCAATGCATTTCTTGTAGCGGTCAGGGTAAATTCGAGCGATGCCCGGGGCAGTTCCCTCACAATAGGCGCGATAAGCCACACGAGGCCGCTGGGGATGTCTCGCGTCAGCGAAACCGCTTCACATTCGATCAGAAGACCGGCGGGCGTCTCAAGGAAACTCCAGTACGAGTTCAATCGCCAGAGGAAGCCATCGTCGTCGCCTTCTTTCTGCCTTTGTTCGCGAACAGATCCTGGTTCGCGGATCTGCCAGATGTGGATGCTGCGCGACCAGCTGTATCCGCCGCCGTCGCCGGCCAGGCGGGACTCGACTTCACACTCCGCGTCCAGGACCACGGTGACGATCTTCCGCTTGCGGAACCGGATGGCGACCCGGGCGTTCTCACCGTGCCGTTCAAGCGCGTGGGATGACTCCACGTCGGGCGCGTAGTAGGCGGAAAGATGGTCGTAGTTCCGCAAGACCGCGAGCATCTCTTCCCGCCGCGCCCCCGCAACCAGAACCGCACCGCGCCAATGATGGAGAAGGCCGCCCGTTAGCTGCCGGTTGCCACCTTTCACCGGTTCGACGAGAACTGCGCCAGCCTTCCGTTGGAGCTCCGTTGTTTCAGGGTGCAACTGCGGACTGTAGTGCGTGCGGGCCAGCCGTGTCTCCACGACGGCAACGTAACGGTCAAACTCCCGGTTCGCTTCGGGGCTCAAATGTGCCGCCGGACTTGGGGAGCCGAGTAAAACCAGCGCCAACGCGATTCGCATTCCTGGAGGATCGAGGATCTTCGCGGTTGAAGCAATCGACGGCAACGCAAACGAGCGTCATTTCGAGATCACGGCGTAAGTCCATGAATTCGTTGGAGCTATGACGAACTTGTCGCATTGCCGCCACCGGCTGGTGAGGGTAGACTGGGACGTTGCCCATGACAGGAGACACCGCTTGCCGCATTTTTCGTTTCGGCGTTTTCGAAGTGAATGAAGGCTCAGGTGAACTGCACAAGCAGGGGGTTCGCCTCAAGCTGCATGCTCAACCCTTTCAGGTTTTGATTCTGCTTCTGGAGCGCCCGACGGAACTGGTGTCCCGCGATGAGATTCGCCAAAAGTTGTGGGGCGAAGGGACCTTCGTGGACTTCGACCACGGATTGAACACAGCGGTGAATAAAGTTCGCCACGCGCTTCGTGACTCAGCGTCGGAGCCGAGATATGTGGAGACGGTTCCTGGGAAAGGCTATCGATTCATAGCTCCGGTGACGGTCGAAGCGACAACGCCGGCGGAGCCCGCCAAAACCAGCCGGATTCTCGCGGCCCCGCAGGATTTGCCCTCCGCGCCACGTAAGTTGGTCCTGATTCTGTTGTTGCTGGTGCAGGGCATGTATCTGGCATTTTATTTGAGTGCTCTGGGAAATCTGCCGGAGATTCGCGAAATTCTTGAGGAAGCGCGCTTGCCCGCGTCCGGGCTGTGTTTCGCGGCGTTGGTCGCAACCGCCGTCGGGTTGATCCCTGTCCGGCTGTTCATTTGCGCGGCGGTAGCTTTCGACGTCCAGGAACTTCCGGCAAAGTTCAACAAACTACTCCCGGTTCTGCTCTGCCTGGATCTTTTCTGGGCGCTGTCGCCGTTCTTGCTTGTTCATCACATCAGCATTGGGATCGCTCTGGGGATGTGCGCGGCGCTGGTTTACCTGCCGTTTGCGCAGCGGTCGTTGATTTTGATGTATTCACGAGGGCGGATTCAGAAGGAAGATAGAAGAGTATGAAATGTCCAACATGGAACGAGTGACCGTTACCTTGTCCAGTGACCTGCTTAGGGATCTCGACAGGCGAGAAAGAAACCGGAGCAAGTTTGTCGCCGAGGCCGTGCGGAACGAACTCGTCCGTCGCCGTCGCGGAGAGCTTCGCCGGTCACTGCAGGATACTCACCCCGAGAGTGCCTCGCTAGCCCGCAAAGGGTGCGTCGGGCACCCTCATTGCATTCAAGTAAAGCGGCCCGCGCACTCCGTTTTGCGGGCGACTTACTTAGAAGCTGAGCAAGGGTTGGAAGAGTGGGTGGCGGCAAGCCCGTCCGTTGAATCTTGGGCGAGGGCTGCGATGGACTGCTCTATCCGGCGCTGGGCGCCGAGCCCCAGTGGCCTGACTAAGACTTCGTTCGCGCTGATTGACCATCTCAGGTCGGTAGACGACGGCGGATTTGCCGCGTTTTCGGCACCGTTGCGCCGAGAGAAATGGCGGGTATGAAGGAGACCGGTTACAAGGTAGCGGGCTTCCGCTCGGTTAAGCGATCCGGCGTTCAAGACTTACCTGCGACGGCTTTACCTGCGACGGCTTTACCTACGCGGCTTTACCTACGAAGAGGAGCGTCCGAGAGCGCGTTCACACCGCCCAGTTCCTCCGGACTTTTCGGGGCATTCCAGTAAAGAATGCGTCCGCAGGTTTCACACACCCGGATCTCTTCGCTACGCTTCAGCTCCTGCATGAATTGCGGGCGCAGCGCGATGTGGCATGCGCCGCAACGGCCGTCAACGGCTTCAGAGACAGCGATCCCGCCGCGGGCCTTCCGGATTCGCTCATACGTCGCCGCGGCGTGAGGCGACATGCCCGCCAGATCCGCATTGCGCTCCGTTTGCAGCTCACTGACGCGCCGGCGATCTTCCGCCGTCCGCTTCTCCGCGCGCTGTTTGTCGGCTTCCACGATCTGGCGCTCCTCTTTCAGTACCGACTCGGCCCCCTTAACGCTCTTATCGAGCGATTCGGATTCGGCCATTAAATCGAGAGTTCTGTCCTCGCATGCCCGAATTTCCTTGGTTGCGAAATCGATTTCGTTTTGAAAGGCGCGATATTGCTCGTTGGTCTTCGCTCCCAGCATCTGGTCGCGGAGCTTCGTGATTTTGGCCTCGAAGATCTGCACTTCGCCGTCGAGCCGTTTCCGTTCCTTCTGATTGGCTGCAAGCGCGGCGCGGTCTTTTTCCAGACGCCGCTCGTGGGCACTCAGCTTCTTCTCGATCTCGGCGACATGCTTCGGTAACGCCGCAATTTCTTTCTGCAAGTCGGAAATTCTGAGGTCGATTGCCTGCAGACGTACCGCTACTTCAACGTCAGGCAGCATGGATTTTCACAGTTTAACATGCTCAAATCTTCACCAATTTGAACCGTCGCGCAAGGGGTGCGATCAGCGCCTGCCGGGCCTCGTCGAGTTCGGCGATTTTGAGCCATCGCGCGGCCGCATAGAACACGGTCAGGCCCAGGGGAATGGAAACCGCGACGTCGAGTAGGTGAACGCGCACTTTTTCGCCCAGGGCGGCGTGTAAGCCATGGCTCGATCCATAACAGACAGCTCCCATAATGGCCGAAGCCGTGCAGATTCTCCAGAAGCTGCTCCACAAAGCGCCCCCGTGAATTCCGTTGATCCGGCGGCTCATCACGAACAGCAGCACGGCGAAGCCAAACAGCGCCACAGTGGATGTGGAGAGCGCGAGGCCCGCGTGCCCGAGGCCGGCGAGATGGATCATGGTAGACGCCATGGCGAAGTTCACCCCAATCGAAACAATGCTGACCAGCATCGGCACGCGCGCGTCATTCAACGCATAAAAGGCCGGGGCGAGCACTTTGATGGCGGAATATCCGGCGAGGCCGATGGCGTAGCAGGTGAGTGCCAACGCCGTCGCCTGGGTATCGGACGCGTGGAATTTCCCCCCTTGATAAACCACCCCAATCATGCTCCTTCCCAGGATGGCGAGGCCGCACGCGGAGGGGATGGAAAATAGCAGCGTCAAGGCCACGCTGTGCGAGAGCGTGGTCCGGAACTGTTCCAGATCGTGCGCCGCGGCGCTGCGCGAGATGCTGGGCAGCGTCGCTGCGGCGATGGAAACGCCAAACAGGCCAAGCGGGAGCTGCATGAAGCGAAAGGCATTATTCAGCCAGACCACCGCGCCGTTGATCACATGGCCGTGGCTGTCCGTGATTCCCGTTGCGAAGTTGGTGTTCACGAGAACGTTGATCTGCACCGAGGCGTTGCCCAGAATCGCCGGCCCCATCAAGCGCATCACGTTGCGCAAGCCTTCGTGCGCCAGGCTAAGCTGCGGACGAAATGCAAATCCTTTGCGGAGCAGGCTAGGCACCTGAAAGGCCAACTGCAAAGCGCCGCCGATCACCACGCCATAGGCCATCCCGAAGATCGGCTGAATCCCCAAATAAGGCCCGAGCCAAAATCCCAGCAGCAACCCGAAGAACACCGATCCAAGATTGAAAAAGGTGGAGGCCAGCGCCGGAACCCCAAACTGTCCTGTGGCGTTCAGTACGCCCATGGCCTGCGCCGCCAAAGCGACCAGCAGCAGGAACGGAAACATGATCCGTGTCAGCGAAACGGCCAGTTCGAACTTCCCGGGAATCTCGTGAAATTTCGACGCGAACAGCTCCACCAGTTGTGGGCTGAAGACCATGCCGAGCACGCAGAGGAAACCTACGACCACGATGAGCGTGGTGGCCACCAGGTTGTAAAGTTCGCGTGCCTCGGGCTTTCCCTTGGTTGTCAGGTACCGCGTGAAGACGGGAACGAACGCGGAGGAAAGCGCGCCTTCGGCAAACAGGTCGCGCGTCAAATTCGGGATGCGAAAGCCGACAATGAATGCGTCGTTGATGGGGCCGGCGCTGGCACCGAATAGGCGCGACATCACCGCTTCCCGCAGCAGCCCCGTGACACGGCTGAGGGCAATGGCGATCGAAACCACCCCGGCCGAGCGGACGATTTTCCCTTCCGGTGCGCTCATTCGGCGACTTCGCGCACTTCCACGCCGGCGAAAATCTCGCGCGTCTCCGCCAGCGAGGCGAATTTCATCCCCGGCAACATGGCCGAGGCAGTACCCGCCGCCACGCCCCAGCGGACCGCTTCGGCGAACGATTGATCGTTCTCGCGCGCCCACAGAAATGCGGCGGATTGCGCGTCACCTGAGCCGATGGGACAGAGCGCGTCCACCCGTGGCGGCACAGCTTCCAGCAAGTGCTTATCGTGGTATGCCACCGCGCCGCGGTTTCCCAGCGACAACACCACGGATTCAGCGCCCATGCGATGCATCCGCTCCACCGCTTGCAGACAGTTGGTGCGCGTGATGAGCGCGGTGTTCAGCAGGCGCTCCGCTTCCTCCTGGTTGGGCGACACCACGGTTGGGTGTGCGGCCAGACCCAGCCGGAAGGCTTCCCCGTCGGTATCCAGCAGCGTCTTGACGCCATGTGTTCGCGCAAATTCGATGATGCGCGCGTAAAGATCCTCCGGAGCGCCCGGCGGCAAACTGCCGCACAGCATCAGCCACGCTGCCCCTTTTAGGTGGGTGTGGACCGCGTTTTCGATCTTCTTCACTTCCGCGCTGCTGAGCTTAGGGCCATGCTCATTTAGCTTGGCGGTCAGCCCGTGGCTGTCGGTGATGATGAGGTTCGTGCGAACTTTGTTGCGTATGGGCACGATCACCACGGGGAATCCGCACTGTTTCAGCGACTCCTGAAATCGAGCCCCGGAACTGCCGCCGGCGGGCAGGATGGCGATGGTTGCACCGCCGAAGCTGTGGATGATCGACGAGGCGTTGATGCCGCGTCCGCCAGGCGTATCCTTTGTGGAAAGAATGTAGGCCCGGTCCTCGAAGGCGAGCCGATCCACGGTAATGGTGCGGTCGATGGCGGGGTTTGCGGTGAGAGTAACGATCAAACCTAATATGTTGGCATACCGAGTGGGTAGTGTAATAGCATTGCCAATCGTTTCTTCAATTTGTAACTTTTGTAAGTTTCAGCACTCTTCCTTTGTCTCCGTCCGGTCTTACGTGCATCCAATTGCTGTGCAGACATCGGAAGTTCTCCAGGCTTGGGGCAAGATCCTCAAGGGCGAAGCGCCTTCGCTTTCCATCGAGATCACCCGCGAATGCCCGCTTCGCTGCCCGGGGTGCTACGCCTATGAAGACGGCCATCTGGGCGGAGGCGTCACGCTCCGCGAACTGAACGATCGCAAGGGGCAGGAACTGGTTGATGGCGTGCTTGAAGTGGTGGACCGCCTGAAACCGCTGCACCTCTCACTGGTCGGCGGAGATCCGCTGGTGCGCTACCGCGAACTCGAAACCATGGTCCCGCTGCTACTCGGCCGTGGGGTGCATATCCAGATTGTGACCAGTGCGTTTCGCGTGATTCCCGCCGCCTGGGCCGCGCTCCGCAACCTGACCGTCGTAGTCTCGATCGATGGCTTGCAGCCCGAGCACGACATCCGCCGGACACCGGCAACTTACGAACGGATTCTGAAGAACATTGCCGGACAGAAGGTCACGGTGCATTGCACCATTACGGGTCAGATGATGAAGAGGCCTGGCTATCTTCGGGAGTTTCTGGAGTTCTGGACGCCGAGACCCGAAATCAAGCGAGTCTGGTTCAGCCTCTTCACTCCTCAGATCGGCGACGATCTTCCGGAGATTTTGACCCCGGCGGAACGCAGGCGGGTGATGGCCGATCTTTTGCAATTGCGGAAGGTGTTTCCAAAACTCGATATGGCCCCGGAACTGATTCAGCAGATGGCGACCCCGCCTCACAATCCGGACGAGTGCGTTTTCGCGTTGACCACGCAAACAATTTCGGCCGACCTGAAGACGAAGATTACACCCTGCCAGTTCGGCGGGAATCCCGATTGCGGCTCTTGCGGGTGCATCGCCTCGATGGGCCTGGCGGCGATAGCCGCTCATAAATTGGGCGGATTCATTCCAGTGGGCGCGATCTTTCGAGCGTCGGTGAAAATCGGCAGGCTGCGGTCAAATGAACCGCGCGAGCAGCCCCCGCAATTCCCGGCGCTTCGCGTCTTGCCGTAAAGGCGAAGCAGACAGCACCGGGCAGCTACTACTTCACGGCCAGTTGCGTTGTAGCCGCGAAGCTCTTCACGTGGGCAAACTCGGGGCGCCCCGATTGCGACCCGTCACCGGTTGACTTGAGCAACAGGGAATAGTATTTCGCCGCTCGCGGCTGATCGCCCACCGCTTCCGCGGCCAAGCCCGCATGGAAAAGTCCATTCAACCGGTTGGGACTCATTTTGAGCGAGAGATCGTACTCCACCAGCGCCCGCTGAGGTTGATGAATGTCCAGCAGCATGTCCGCCAGCATCTCGCGCGCGGGGATGTCGACTTCGCCCTGGCCCACCTTGTCCTGCAGGTCCGCGGCCTCGCGCATTTGTCTTAGAGCGCTCTCTTGTTTGCCGTCCGCGAAAGCCGCCCACGCAAGCACCTCGCCATGCTCGATTCGTTGGCCGGTCGTATCCGCCATGTAGGCATGCTTGCTCTTCCGGAGTTGCCCTAACAACGTCTCGTATCGAGCCAGATTCGCGCCTGCGGCTGACGCGTCGCGCAGGTGTCCGTCGGCCACAATACGAGCCCAGTAGGTGAGCTCCTGGGTTTCCGGAAGCGCGCCTGCCACCGGTTCCAGCGCGGCCGCGGCTTTCCAATCCCGCATCTCCAGGCTGTAGAAAACCGGAAGCTTCGTCCGATAGTACGGAAGCATTCCCTCCATGCGGCTATTCAGCATATCCGGCATCGCTTCAAAGTGGTTGGACAACCGTGTCAGGCTCTCCAGAACGCCCTTTGCGCGGGCGTCCTGGCCGCTTTGCAGGTACGCATAGAGAAGAAAGTCGTAGGAATGAAATTGATCCATCGCGCCGCTTTGGTGCTTTGTTTCCGCACTCTCCGAAGCCGCCACGGAAGCGAGGTTGGCATCGATATCCTGCGGCCACATCCCCAGGCGCGCGAAGATGTGACCCGGCATATGCGCGGAGTGCGGGGCGGAAGGCGCGATCTCGCCATAGCGTACAGCGGCGGCGAGCCCCTCAGGTGCGAGAGAAGGAGTATCGCACGCGTGAATGATGTAATGCACCACTCCCGGATGATCGGGATTCTTCGGGACGAGGGGCGTCAATACAGCCATCGCTTTGTGCTCGCTCGATAGGCTGGTATCGTTCGCGGGAACGGCCGCCAGTAAGGACAGGGCATAGAACGCGCCCGCGTCCACGTCGTCGGGATAATCCGCGTAGAGCTTCGCCATGGCCGCTGAGTAAGCCTCCACGCGATCCTGATAGCTCTGCTTGCCGGGCTTGTAGAAGCCACTGAGCGCCGCGATGTATTCGCGCTCGCGCGCGGTCTTCGCGGGCGGCGTGTCCGCCTTCTGCATTTCGCCCCATCCGGTCGCCATGGATTTCTCGTTCGGGCGGCCCCAGATCTGATGAAACTCGGTCATGGCCGCACCCCAGTGGGCCATGGCACAACTCGGATCGGCTTGAGAAACCTGCTCGAATTGCTTTCGGGATTCCTCGTACCAGAAATCGTGCAGCAAGGCCACGCCACGATTCAAGGATGCCTGCACCGCCGGTGAACAGGAGTTGGAGAAGGATACAGTCCCCAGATGCTCTGTGCTCTCGGAGTGGGCGGGCAAAGCCGCCAGAACCAGCAGGAAGGCCGCGGAGGATTTCATATGGAGGAATTATAGAACGGCTATCGCGACGCTACTGCACGATTTTGAAGAGCACGCCGCTATTTGCGGTACCGCCGCTGGCGGTGGTTCCGTAGAGATTGCCGAACGAGTCGCGGATCAAACCGGCGAAGGGTTCGCCGCCGTCGAGTCCGCCCGTGAAGTTGTGCAGGACGGTTTCCTTTCCAGCCGTGGTCAGTTTGTACACCGCGCCCCACCCCGCTTTTCCGCCATAGACAGTGGTCCCATAGAGATTCCCTGACGAGTCGCGGACCAAGCCGGATTGCGGGAAGTCTCCATCCGCACCGCCGGTGAAATTATAAAGGACTGTTTCGTACCCGCCCGGAGTCACCTTGTAAACCACGCCCTCGGTGAATTCGCCCCCGTTCTCAGTCGTCCCGTAGAGGTTGTTCCCGGAGTCCAGAATCACACCCGCGTAGGGTAGGCTGCCGTCATCCCCACCCGTAAAGGAGTAGAGAACCGTCTCCTGCCCGTTCGAGCTGAGCTTGTACACCACTCCATGGCCGAATGTGCCGCCATAGAGGGTGGTTCCGTAGAAATTGCCGGAAGAATCGCGGCTCAGACCGGAATAAGGAGAGGCCCCATCGCCCCAGCCAGTGAAAGCGTAGAGCACCGTTTCCAGTCCGGACGGACTCACCTCATAGACCACGCCATATCCGTATACGCCTCCACGGGTTGTGGTTCCGTAGAGATTGCCGGAAGAATCGAGAAGGACACCGCCGTAAGGCTGGCCCCCATCAATACCCCCCGTGAAGCTATAGAGAACCGTCTCGGCCCCGGAAACCACCTTGTACACGACGCCTTGGTTCGCTGCGCCTCCGGCGACCGTCGTTCCGTAGAAGTTGCCTGCCGAATCCCGCACCAGACCGGAGAGGGGGTCGCTTCCGTCCGGGCCTCCAGGAAAATTGTACAGGAGTTTCTCTTGATTCGTGGTCGTTACCTTGTAAACCACACCGCCGCCTCCTGTGCCGCCGCCGGTGGCCGTGCCGTATATGTTGCCTGAGGAATCCAGAAACACACCCGCCTCAGGCGTACTCCCGCCTACGCCACCAGGAAATCCGTACACTACAGTTTCCTGGCCTGCCGCGCTGATCTTGTACACCGCGCCGGCATTTCCACTGGTGGTTCCGTAAACGTCCCCCGAAGAGTCCAGCGTCACGGCGGAGTAGGGTAAATCCCCATCCGCGCCACCAGTAAAACTATAGAGAACAGTCTCCTGCTGAGACGGATTCAGTTTGTAGACCACCCCTGCGTCAAAGGTGCCCCCGTAATATGCGGTTCCGTAAAGATTGCCGCCTGAATCCATGACCACGCCGCTGTAAGGGGTGCCTCCATCAGCCGCACCCGTGAAGCAATGGAGCACGGTTTGCTGCCCTGAAGTGTTGATTTTGTAGACCACCCCGGCATTCGCGGCCCCCGCCGCGCTCGTCGTTCCGTAGAGATTGCCGGCGGAATCCATGATCACGCCCCCGTAAGGAGCGCCCCCATCGGCGCCGTCCCGGAAGGAATACACAACCGTCTCTTGATTGGCCGTGTTTACCTTGTACACCACGCCGGCGAAACCCGCGCCCCCGCCAAAAGTAGTTCCGTAAAGGTTGCCTGCCGAATCCATGATGACGCCGGAGTCCGGCGAGGCGCCATCGACTCCGCCAGTGAAGGTATACAGCACGGTCTCGTGGCCGGAGGGGTTCAGCTTGAATACCACGCCCCAGCCCGATGCGCCGCCGGCAAACGTAGCCCCGTAGAGATTACCGGAAGCGTCCATGATCACGCCGCCTGTGGGGCGCCAGCCGTCCGCGCCGCCCGTAAAACTGTACAGCACCGTCTCCGCGCCGAGCGTGCTCAGCTTGTAAACCACACCCGAGTGATCTACGCCGCCGGAGACCGCTGTCCCGTAGAGATTGCCGGATGAATCCATAAACAGGCTGCCCGAAGGCTGCCACCCGTCATTCCCGCCCGTAAAACTGTAGAGAACGGATTCCTGCCCGGACGTGCTGATTTTGTACACCACGCCCGCGTTATAAGTTCCGCCATAAGCCGTTGTCCCATAAAGATTGCCGGACGAATCTCGGATCACTCCCGCGTACGGGTTCGCCCCGTTCAAGGGAACGCTGAGGAAATTGTGCAGCACGGTTTCTACCTGCGCGCGCGATAGCTGCGCCGCGAATGCAAAGCCAGCCAGCATCAATATTTGCTTTAATTTCGTTCGCAACATCCGCTCTTTCCAGGGGTTTTCGGTGTTGATGGGCAGTTGTCGCCGTTTCGCCCATGGTAATACAAAACCCCGCCGCTTAACAGAGTCCAAGTACCACCCTAAGCAAAGTTGTCTTTGTAACGGCTTGCCGTTTCCCCTCTGGTTTGCGCATGGAACAAGTGAGCTCCAGGGAAATCAAGAATCTTTAATAACCCTCCTCGCTTTCGCGACCTCCGCTGCCGCGCAGACACCATCGCCGGCGCTCTACACGCTTCACAATTTCCATGGCCCGGATGGCGCATGTCCAAATGGGACTATCGGCGCGAACGGCTTGATCACCGGCACCACATCTGGTGGAGGAGCCAATGGCTTCGGCAATGTTTTCTCTATGACCGTGCCCACACCTGTGGGAAGTTCCCCGGAGAGTGCCTTCTACAGCTTCAACGGCGGCGATAATGGCGGCGACACGGAAGCTGGGGTGACGAAAGGGAGCCAGGGAGTTCTTTACGGCGCAGATGGGAGTGGCGTTTTTTCCTTAACGCC
>Ga0182012_10001178_pt1 | contig 28912 bp, 34 predicted proteins | sample 612S2SmetaG_FD_120486 | JGI IMG/M metagenome (GOLD analysis project Ga0182012, IMG submission 120486) | Permafrost microbial communities from Stordalen Mire, Sweden - 612S2S metaG | ecosystem: Environmental > Terrestrial > Soil > Wetlands > Permafrost | place: Sweden: Stordalen | collected...
ACCAATTGGAAGTCGAGTTGGGGTCCCTCCAGCGCCACCATAAACCAAATCTCCGGCAGTTGTGGAGACTGTTTCATAGAGTTGAACGAAACAAGACGCAAGCGACGTAATGCTCCAAGTACCTGCCGACACGAGGGCACATCCGGTAGATGCAGAGGTATTGAGCCCTGTTCCGCCATTCGCGGCGGCGACGGTGCCGGTAAGACTGATGTTGGGTGTCGTTCCACCCGAACTAGCAAGGGGGGCCGACGCAGTAACAGATGTAACCCCGCCGCTTCCTCCGGGAATGTTAATCGTGGCATTAACTCCAGAATGAGAAACACTGACGCCACTTCCTGTATAAATCCAATTAAACGTAGTCACCGGATTAGTGTCGAGCGGCCCCTTTGTACTTGTAGGAGGAAGTCCGGCCAGAGCCGAAGAGTGGTAAATGAGGAATAAAATAAGCCATTTAATCATGAGCTGAGCACCCATTGGATCGAATAAGTTTGTGTTCCAGTATTCGGGCAAATCGAAAGATTGTGCTTCATCGGCATAAATCCGGTATCCCTTCCCGGTTCCAGCTTCATTCCGTTGGATGCGCTTGCCGTGGAATTGGAGTCAGTCCAACGTAGCCAATCCGTATTGGCAGAGTCGGCCTCAAGTAAGAACCCAACAGCATTAGCCGGCGCGGTAATTGTGCTAGCCGAAGAAATTGAAGCCTGAGAAAAACTACCGTTTGTATTAACCGGAGAGCTCGTAGAAATATTTGAAACAGACACGGTTCCAGTAACGGGAAACGTACCGCCCGCGCCAGTAACGAGCCATGCAGTGGTGTTGGCAGTATTTCCAGGTTGAACCGTCCACGTTCCGCTTTGCGTTGCCGCGACCGTACCGCTGACCGGTTGAGTAGCTGGGAAGTTGGAGACGCTGACAGAACCAATTGCATTAGCGCCAGCAGGAATTGAAGGCAAAGACGACACCGCGACTGTACCACTGACTGGTTGAGTGGCGGGGAAGTTGCTTACACTCACAGAACCAATTGCGTTAGCTCCGGCTGGAATAGAGGGGAGAGAGGAAACAGCAACAGTTCCAGACACGGGCTGCGTGGCGGGGAAGTTATCAATATCAACATGGAGATTAGACCCGGTCGGCTGAACAACCGTGACGGTACCAGAAACAGGCTGGGTAGCGGGGAAATTGGAAACGCTCACCGGCCAAGCCGAAGCGCCAGCGGCTCCTTGATTTGCCGTGACAGTTCCAGTCACCGGGATAGATGAAGATGAGAGAACGTTTACATTCACGTTTCCAGACGAATCGACTGAAACCGGAACGATATTTCCGGAGTTCTCACCAGCAACCAAAGTAGCGAAGGTCGGCGCAGTACCAGGAAACGGGGCCACGCTCGAGTTAGATCCACTCAGTGCGCCAGGATAGAGTGCATAGAAATTTGGCATGTTATTTCACCTTCGCTTCGCAGATGGCCTGAAGCGTGCCAGTGCCGGACGTGAATGTGTAAACGGGCCTTATAGCGTATCCAGCCAAATCGTCGATATCGATGAATCCATTTCCAGAGTTTCCGGACAGAGGAATGAAAGTTACCTGAGTACCGTTTTGAACCAGAGGAAGATTATTCCAAGTTCCAGGACTGATGACTAAACCAGTAGCACCCAGCTCATAATCATTAGAAACCTGAATAGAGATTGTCCCAACAGGAGAAACCCCAACCCATGAAAACGAATAGCTGATCATCGGGATTCTAAGGATGACGCTTGGAGTGCCAATGATATTGGCCGACATATTGCCATTTAGGATGGAGTCAAATTGTTGGATTAGCGCTCTGTCTGACATGGTACCTCTTTTAGATTCGGCTTATGGCCTGATACATATTCGTCTAGTTTGGTGCTAATCCCATTGCGTCGCTCGTCCAGCGGATGCCTGTTCCTGCGTGTAGTGGTCCTTAGACGCCTCTCCAAGCTTGCTTGTGCTCTTTTTGTTCTTTCCCTGCGGAGCAGGAGATTGCTGAGCTGACTTCTGGGCGTACATAGCTTGAATAGATTGGATGGCTTGAGGCGTCATGGTTGAGTCTAGGTTGGCGCCCATAAAAAGACTAAGACCCTGTCTCACCCTATAGCTTGGCTTCTCTTCGTCTAACTGGCTTTGCATGATCTTTTCGGTGATCTTCTTTGAGAGATGGCCGTGAAGCTCTGGATAGAGAGAAGTGAAGTGTTTCACGTGTTCCGGGGTAATTGTTCCGTCTTTGATCTTATTGAGGATATCTAACGGCTGGTTAGCCAGATTTATAGCCTTATCGTAAGAGCGATCTTTTTCTGTATTTTTGATCCCGTTGTCAAACGGTAACGCCCCTTGAGGCTTCTGGGGTCTAATGGAATTCAGGTAGTTGTTGATTCTTCCCTTGGCTGTTTCCATTAGTGCGGCATGTTCTGGCATCACTTCGGATAGTGCATGGCCCTGGTTCAGAATGGGTTGGACCTTTTCTTCTGGAATTGGTTTAACTTCTCCACCCTTTGCAAATTTTTGCGGCTCCTGCTGTTTCGGTGCCACGATTCTTTGTTTTTGTTGTTCTTTTTCTATCTGCCTATTTTGCTCGCCAGTTTCAATATACCTTTTAAGGGCTTCATTGTCTTTATCCGCCGCATAGGCGTTAATGGCTTGCTGACCGCCCTTTTGAAATAGATTTCCAATGGCATCGTTAATGCTTTTGGCGCCTCGTTCCGCCTTTTGAGCGTAAGAAAGCGCGTTGAACATATGGCCGGGCTTTCCTTCTCCCATCACGCGCATCGCTGCCGCGGAAGTGGCGGCAGTCGCAGCCCTACCCATCGCGCTCAAAACCTTTGGATTCATGTCCTTGCCAACAACAAAATTCTTGATTGCAAAATCTCGAATATTTCCGATTGTCGCTCCGGTAGGAGATTCAAAAAAAGACCTAAATGCAGACATATGGCTAGTGCCACTCGGATTAAAATTCTCAGGGAATCCACCTAAATATGTTTTTGCATCATTTAGTTTCTGTAACTCTTCAGGATTAAACAGCAGCTTTTGCATTTCCGGCTGCATGCCACTCTTGGGGTCTAGGACAGACTTTAACAGAGCCTTGGGATTAAATTGGTCATTCTTAATCGAATTCATCCTGAGTTGTCCACGCTGGTAATTCTTCATGGTCTCAAATTCTTCAGGGAATTCTTTAGAGAACCACTGTGCAAATTGAGTATTATTTTCGTTGAACAGTTTTTTGGTCAGTGATTGAGGGTTCATGTCGCCAACAAAATCCATGAAATCTTGTGGACCATAAATCTTCTTTTTACCCAGAACGTTTCCAAGCTCTTGCATCTTGTTGCGGAATGCACCATAAGACTTCTTGGCTTCGCTCACCTGGCCAATCAAGTCGTTTATTTTAGCCTTGGCGGCAGGTGATTTCATTGAGTCTGCAAAGCGCTTAATGGCGTTTTCTTCCAGGTTATCTAGCTTTTCCTTAATCGCTCCAGAAACAAACCGCGTATTTTGATCCGTTGCCCGCCCAAGAGCGGTTCTGAAATTGGCTAGTTGATCTAGATTTGTTATCTGCCCCATTCCATCGGCCATGGTCTGGACAAAGTTATATTCCGGGGTTCCCTTAATTAGTGCGTGATCATCAATGATCTTTTGAATGTTCTGAGATAGCCTATTTGTGCTTATTTGTGTAACGGGAATGGCTTGTTTGTAATCACCCAAGGCATCATACATGGCCTTAATGGGCTCGTTTTCGGCCTCGAGCTTCTGAACCAAGGAAGACTTGAGCGCATTGCCGGCCTCTGTCTCAGACATGGTTCCAGCGTTGCCTACTGTGGCGTCAACAGCGTTTGCGACTTTGTCGAAAGCATTAGAATAGGCATTCTGGCGAGCAATAGACGCAACCGTGGGGGGGCCGTTAATGAGCGCGTCTTCGCCCATTTGAACAAACTTATCACCTGACACCATGCCGTTAAGAACCGGCGCATCAAGCCTGTCTGCGGCGCCCATGATTTCTTGAGCATTGTCTTTCAGCTTGGGCAAATTTCTTGCCGCTGCGTTTTCTGCGGCTAAATCGGCATCGGTAGGAAGACTATAGCGAGCCCCAAATTCCTGAAGGGCATCAGACGCAGCTTCGGTTGCTTTTGTGGCTGCAAGGGCCTTCAGTCCAGACCCGGTAGCACTAAAAAGAGCCCCACCCCCAGCGCCCAATAGACTTGCCGCCCCGATATGAGCTAATGCGCTAGAAACAGGATCCGTTGGATCGCCCTGGCCTAAGATTCCCCTAGAAACCTCATCGCTGCCCTGAAATAACCCGCCCTCAATAGCGCCCTTGAGCGTTGCGCTTCCAATTTTTCCAAGGTTTGCCGCTTCGGCGCCAATAGTTCCAATCTTCCCAATTCCGGCACCAAGAGGGCCAGTTATTAGACCGGCAACTTCTCCAATTCCTCTAGCAAGCGGGCTATTTACAGCTCTTTGCGCTTCTTCTTGTTGAGACTGGGCCTGATCGGTGGCAGGCATGTACTTTTCTTGTAGTGCGGCAAGCGGGCCCAATATGCCCTGACGGAACCCCTCTACTCCCGCCTTCCACGTTTCTAGCGGAGAATTAGAGCGCTCCTCTTGTGTCTGAAGGTCGTTCCATTCTGGCGTGGAATCCTGTGTAGATGGCGCAGAAGGGCTTAGGGATTCCCAGTCTGGCGCCGGCTCTGTTGGAGCTGGCGGCGGAGTCGCGTCGGACTGAGCCGGGGGCGCCTTAGATAGTTCATCCCAATTTGGAGAATCCATTATTGCGCCCTAACTGGCTTGCCATTTGGACCCATCTTCCATGCATTACCTTGAGAATCGTATCGTATTTCTCCAGAACTTCCACCGCCCGGCGCGGAGCCCTGATATCCCTGAAATCCCTTGCTCTTCACAAGCTGGTCAAGCTGCATTGCGGAATCTTTTTTAACGGCATTCAGAGACGGCATGACGCGAATTTTGTTGAAAAACTTAGTTGGTTCAGAATCAATGATGCTACTGATGAAATCTTGTTCCCCAGCCTTGTAAACGCCGCCGTGGGTGGCTTGACGATAAGCGCCCTGAAGACCTGCCGCCATTGCTTCCCCTTCTTTTTTATCAGATGGGCTCAAATCTCCAGAATGGGACTTGGTCCAATCCATGAAACGACCGAGTTGATTCTGAAACGTCAATCCAGAATTAATCTGAGCCCTGTCATCAGGAGTCAGGGGAACGGAAGACTGTCCCTGAATACCAGGAAAATGCTTGTTTTCCATGTTCTCGGCTAATTTGTCATTACCGGACATTCTAAGCATTCTATTCTGTTGCTGAAATTGTTGCTCTGGAGCAGCGCCCTGTTGTGCGCCAAACCCAGCCAGAGAAGACGCGACCTGAGCCCTGTCAGCAATGTTAAAGTTTTCGTTATTCACGGCACTATACATCATTGCTAATGCGTTTTCAGCCTGAATTCTCTGCGGAGAACCAACAGGAAGCTTATTTACGTTTTGAGTAATGTTATGCAATGCCGCTCGATTCATTTGCATATTGGAAAGCGCATAGGCTCGAGAATTAGCCTCAGCCATTACATTTTTAGCCTCTGCGCCCTTTAGTCCAATGTCGGCTTGATTCATTTGATGTTGTTGGTTCAAACGAATGAAGTTTTGAGCATTGGCCTTGCTTTGTTTCTGCGCCTCAAGGTCGTTGGCAATTTCAGTGTTCATCATACCCAAGAGGGCATTTGGCTGATGTGATAGGCCGGCACCCGCTCCGCCAACCATAAGCCCAAACATCATGCCGATTTTTCCAAGAGTTCCCTTTTTAGCAAAAAGATCAGAATAAGTTTCTGGGGTAATGTGACCATTATTTATATCATGCTGCCAAGCCGCATCTTCTTGGTTAAGTTCTGTTTTTGTGTCAGGGGGTAATCCCAATTGTGGCTGATTTGTAGCAACCTCTCCCGCATCTTGTGCAGAACCAGCAGCGCCACCGGCAACGGGGCCGCCATCGTCAGGACTTGATGCGTTTTGTGATGAATCGTCAGGAGAGGGTTGGGGTTGCGGCTGGGTCTGTTCAGTCTGTTGTGGGGCGTTTGGATTATTCCCAATAGTAGCAGTTGGACCAGGAGCAGAAATGCCTGGATTATATTGAGCGGGGACAGGAACGCCTTGCGGAGCTGGGGTGGCTTGCTGTCCTTGTCCACCAACATTAATGACAACGGGGGCTTGAGAACCGCCAGAGCTATCATCAGGAGATGCGTTAGGCTGCGGATCCGGCTCACCACCATCTTTCATTTTCTGCCCATGCATGGGCAGATTTTGAAGCTCTTTCAATAGCTTCGGAGAAAGTCCGGAATGAGCGACCTTGAGCTCATGGCCGTTATCATGCTTAAAGGTCGTTGTTTTACCGTCCGATGAAACTTTTTTTAGTTTTCCTAAATCAAGGCCCTTCATTTGCGGCCCTTTCTTTTGGCAATGACAGAAGCAACGAATTTAGCCGATTCCGCCACGGGATCTTTAGAGAGTGTTACAGAGCGCGGCAATACAATCTCATGTTCCGACAGAACGGCCGGGATCTTATCGTTGGCGTAGTCGTTTCCTTGCTTGACCGCCTTCTCTTTCGGAGACTTGGCGTTTACTTTTCCGCCAGAGCGGTAATCGTGGGTCATTCCGCCACCGGCACCGGCAAACGTGGAAGTAATACCCTGCGCATCGGCTGACGTTGCTTGGCCTCCGACCGGGTTGGTCACCGGCTGGCTGGCTTGGGTGTCTTGTTTTGAAGTCTCCTGATCTTGTCCTGTGGCAACCTGTTGTTTTCCGGGCTTACCGAGAGCGGACACCAAGTTAGACATGCCTGATTGAAGCGCCGCCGGTCCGGTTGTCGGAGCAGCGGATTGAGAATCTACAGTTTTTCCGCCACTAACAGCACCCTTAAGAAACTGTCCGAATTTGCTCTGCGCGCCAGACGGAGGGGCGGCAGGCGCTGGGGTTGGACTTGCCGCAGGCTGTACATCTCCGGCACCATCGGCAAAGCGTTGAATTTCTCCGCCTTCAGCGCGCCCAATGGCGGCGCCAGCGCCATTCAGGGCTCCGCCGATAAGCGCCTGTTGACCCTGCATAACATTACCGGCAAGTCCTGCGTTGGCATTGTTGATATTCGACTGCATTGCAACTTGGTTAGTGTTGAACCCTTGTTGCGCGTTGAGCAGGTTGGATTGTTCCGCCTGCTGTGCCTGCACGTTCGCGTTAGTTTGACCGATCTGCTGACCCGCTTGTGTCGTCGCAAGATTTCCAGCCTGACCGATGGCATTAATTTGATTCTGCGCTTGCTGGCTTGCCTCTTGGCCCACCGCTTGCTGTTGGGTCGCAGCCCCTTGTTGCGCCGCCTGACGCGCCAATAGCCCCACGTTGGCGCTAGCACCGCGCTGTCCGGCCATAAGGGCGGCCTGGTTAGCTACGTTGGCTTGGGTGTTCTGGTTAAATTGAGCCTGCGCAGGATTTACTGCGCCGCTGGCAATGCCTTGAAGTTGTCCATACACCTGAGACTGATTTTGAAGCCCATTTTGTCCTTGGAGTGCCTGCAAAAGCCCCTGTTGACCGGCCATCGCGCCCTGAGTACCCGTGTAGGCTTGGTTGATTTGCGCCCCGGTTGTCGGATCCGTGATGTTTGCAGCCTGAGGGGCTGCAAAGCCCGTTCCATTTGCGCCGCCAGATGCCCCGACAAGCCCAGAAATAGCTCCCATTATATTTCTTTCTCCATCAAAATAAAATCGTTGCCAGCGGACTGCAAGCGCATCCCGTAAGCCAACAGAACCTGCAGGCTAGCGGTGCTATTCTTAGAGCTGGGCATGACAGAGCCGATCATTTTAGTGCAACCTTCGGCCTTCGCAATTTTGGCAATCTGGTTGGCCATGGATTCGGCATTCCCGGCTTTGCGGAAGTCGGGTTCAACGAAAATATCGACGATATAGACGGCCTTTTGTTCCGGAATGAAGCGGTAGGTTGCAAAGCCGTGGTTGAGTTCCAAAATCTTGTCGTTTGTGCGCTCTGTCAGATATTTTGCATAGAGAGACATGGGAACCCCACGGTTTGAGCCGCTATAAGCAGGCACTCGTATGCGTCTAATTTGGTGCTAAGAAGGAGAGCCGTAAGAAGTCGCCGCAGGTTGACTTCTCCAGCCTTTCTTGGCCGCTACGATTAGGTTCAGCCCGGAAAGAGTCAATCCCTGGCCGGCAGGTTGCCCAAATGATGGGTCATAAACCTCGCTGACCGTAACCTGAAACGACATGCACCGCTGTTTATTCAAAAACACTCGACCATCTTCAATGTTGGACACAGAACCAGATTGAACCGATCCACCGCCCCCATAAGGAGACAGCTGCCCATACACAGGCATTTGAGAAGACCCATAAATCAAGTTCTGATTCACTGGGGTCACTAATGTATTTTGCTGGTCACTCGGGTTGTAGTCGTAGGCGATCTGCATGTTGAGCTTATGCGGAGAATAATAAGTCCCAAGCAAGTAAATCCAGTATGCACGCTGATACCCCTGAAGTCCGGCAATCTGAACCCATGATGTTGTAAAGCTGAGCAGTACAGGATTAGCGCCATCCAGGTATTGATTCGGAGTTTCCTGAAATACTGCGCCGTTGGCATTCAAAAATGTATGGAGGTTCTGATAGAGCGCGCTAGAAATACCCGGAATCCCAACGAAGGTACCCCATTGACCATAGAAATAGTCATACATGAGCGTCTGTCCGGTGCTGAGTGTGAAACGGACTTGATTTGTCTCGGGAACGTTAATGGCACTGTCAACGACGCTCGAATTAAATTCCTCAACGGGCGCACCGATGTAGTTCGTCGACAAGTCTCGTCCCAGGAGCCAAATTCCTTTATCGCTCTGGAACATAAGACCTTGGGGCATGAAGACGATGCTATTTTGATTCGTGCATCCCACCGTGGAATTCACAAAGACAGGCTGGCTATATTGGCTGTTAGCGCCCGTATTGTCTGGCCCAGCTCCATTGATGTAATAGATTGCATTGTTCTTGAAAATAATCAGCTTGTCATCCATCGGCGCAAGCGCCGTTATGGGGCCTGTACTCCCTTGTGCGGCAGTTGTGGGCGCTACGTAAACGGTCAAGAGGTCAGACATTTCTACAGGAGTCGCCTCAATAACTTGCTTTGAAAACCAGAGTAAATTTTGGTCTTCTGAATCCACAAGCCAAAGACGATTGTCAAATAGAGTCATGATGTTGCTGGCCGGGCCATTGACGTTCTCTATGACTCCGCCAGTTGTATAAATGATGTTGTCTCCTACGATGGAAGAATCCGCTAGCGTGTCGATATAGGAAATAGAATCAACCGTGGTGTTATTGAGCGTTGCCGCGGTAATGCTGGTTACCTGATAGTAGGTTTGGTGTGCGACTGACCAGCGATAAATCACAATCTTGAGTGGGTTGGCGATCTTGTACGTTAGCCTAAGTGTTGGGATATTGAGAGTAATAGAGCCAGTAGAACCACTACCGGTTGTAGTAACAGCCACAGGAATACTCGGAGCGCTTCTAAAAGCGTTTCCTTGATTGTCTGTCCACTCATAAGTTACCTGGTAGTAATATGCATCTGTGTTTGTAGCCCCGTCCGGTTGTGCGGCGATGCTTCCACCCGTTGCGCTCCATGCAGCCTCAACGCTGTCTGGCCACAGGAAGAAGTCATTTTCCACTGGCAGATAACCATCATATGCCCACAAGAATCCGCCAGAGATGTTGAGATTTGCACCGATCTCGGCGGTGTCAATTTTCTGTGTTCCAAATACGAACGAAACCAGGTTAATACCGGTCTGGCTGTAGATTCCACCAGTAGTGGTTTGCTGTGGGTTTCCAACCGTGGAAAGGGCCTCAATCAAGTCTTTGTAGAGATAAGGAATCTGTGCTTCATTTCCTGTCACAGTCACGCTTGGAAGTCCGAGAGTCAGATAGCCGCCGCCATTTTCATAGGCGAGCTTCGCCACTACGATTGGATTGGATTCGGTGCTGATGGATCCATTAATCACAAAGTATGTGTCTTGATAGGGGCTTTGATACGCGGAAAGATAATAGACAGTCCCACTTACAAGGAACGCCTTAGATGCGAGTCCCACGGAACGAACAGAAACGGAAGTGGGTCCAACCACTCCAGTATTTGTGACGTTCACAGTGTTGATATAATGTGTAGGTATCGACGCATCGTAACTGTAGTTGTTGGCCACCTCGTAAAACACAGAAACGGAACCATTTTGCGCGGCTGCAGTAATATTCAAAACAGATCCAGAAGAGATAATTTGAACCGGCGCGAACGAGTGAGCCAGGTTGAAATTGACTGCGGTTACATATCCGGTTGACGAGCTACTATCATAGAATGAAATGTAAATCTGAGGATTGGACGGATTCGTGATGTCAGCCGTCAGACTCATGATCGTTGCAATAGACCCGGTAAACGTGGTGTGCGTCGATAAAGCAAGAGAGTTCGTCAAATAGACTACCTGAACGGACTGACCACCAGAAAGAGTGTCATAGCCAATGAACAACCGATCATTGACTGCAACAGCATCCCAGGAAAGGGCCGGAGATGGTACGTAGCTTGGGGCAATGTCGGTATTAGCAGTAACTAATGATGGGTTATTTATAGAAAGAGCAACATACTGAAGGTGGAACGCTCCAGAAATGTCATTCGTGAAAATGATAACGAAGTATACGCCCAGCACGAAGACTCGAGGGCTTCCAGCGACCGTTCCAGATGAAACAGGAATACGAACGGGCGCTACTATATTCTGGCCGGTGACTGAATCTGCCACGGCATATTTATAGTCGGTCGATCCTGCGTTTGTTTCACTGTAAACTGTACAAATTAGCCCATTGGATGCGATAACAGCATCACACTGAACTTGATTGATGCTGTTTCTAATCAACGGGAGAGTAGAGAGACTGAGTGGAGAGGTCTGCCCTCTTGACACCCAGTCCTCGTTTGATTGATTGTAAGCCTGTATGGAGCTGCCTAACGCCGTCAAATTTCCGTTGAAGGTGGTTAGATAATTCGATGTCAGGTCTGGAAGCGTAGTTAATTCTTGGTAGCCGTTTCTTTTCTGGAGTAGTCCCCCCTTATCAAAGATGGAATTCTCCAATGATAGAAATTTTCCAGCACTAACCTGTTTGGGGTCCGTCTTGGTATCTAAGCCTTGGCTAAAATTAATGGGAACTGCTTGTTTTTGAATCATTTGTATTGATAGGCGATAATAACAACGCCACTTCCGCCTGAGCCGCCCGCTGCCGGATTATTTCCTTTTTGTCCTGCACCGCCACCACCGCCGCCCGTATTGGGTGATCCATTGTTACCAGCACCACCGTTGGAACCTCCTTGTCCTCCGCCGCCAGCACCACCACTGCCAGGTCCATTGAAGTTAACTCTTCCTGCACAACTACCACCACCACCGGCATAATAAGTGGAAGTTCCAGTGATTGAATTTAAAATACCGCTACCGCCTGAACCAGCGGCATTTCCATTATCAAGCGGGCCGTCTTGGCCGACAGCACCAGCGCCACCACCACCGGCTCCACAATAAGATGTTCCAAAATTGCTTCCGCCTGCAAAGCCTTGTCCAGCAGTTCCTGCTCCACCGGTTCCAGGTGAGATCACAGGAGAGCCACCACCACCGCAACCACCACTCTGGGCTACAGCACCATAATAGGCTCCTGCGCCGCCACCAATTGCGGTGTGACCATTAAAACTAGAGTTTTGACCGTTGGTTTGAGTTCCTCCACCGCCGCCAACTACGACTGGGAAGCTGCCTTTATAGAGAAAGTCATTGGTGGAATAAATAACACCGCCGCCGCCACCACCGCCGCCACCTTGATAGTCAGTACCATTGTTGTTAAGTTGTCCACCACCACCGCCACCGGCTACGACCAAAGATAAACCTAATTGTTCGCCATACAAAACGTTAAAAGTTCCAGACGATGAAAATGTATGAATTTTATAGTTACCACTATAGGTAATAGTACCACCGGTAGCTACTATGAATTCATTTTGAAAAAATGAAAATGGTACGTTTAAAAAGGGCATTAATAGTCCTGTGCAAAAGCAACGTAATAATTCCCAGTGATGGCATTATAAATAACAGTGTAAATATCGAGTCCAATAGTTTGAGGAATTTGAGTCGCACCTTGATATTTCATCAACCCAGACGGAGGATTAAAATTAACAGTTACAGCATTTCCGTTGGCATTAACCATAATAGTTGCGCATTGTCCGTCAATGAAGTTGGAAAGATTTATCGTAACAGTAAGTGGGGCAGTACAAGAAACATAGAAAGCGTTTGCAGTAGCAACGTTCATAGACACTGAACCGGACGTGGACAATGAACCAAGATTACCTGTCAACATCTGAAGCCCAAGAGCCAATTCATTGTTCGTGACAGCATTGGTAGCAATATTGGATGTACCAATTCCATTTGCAATGGCTGCTCCGGCCGTAATATTTCCGGAGGTGTCGATTTGAAGAAAGCTAGTAGCTACTGGAACAGAAGGAAGCGTCAAAGTAAAGTTTGTTGGCATCGCGCTGGGAGGGCTCAATGTCAAAAAATTAGAACCAGCCGTATTATTTCCCAACTGAATACTACCAGATTGAATGTTGGCCGGTGTATTTGGTGCAGAATCAACAACGAGAGTGCCCGCAACGAATGCTGCGGTGGCTGTGCCGCTCGAGATTCCTGAAGTAGTGGCGTTTACAGACCCACCGGCAGTCAGCTTGATTTGATTTCCACTACCGTCATTAAACCAAAGGTCTACTCCGGATTCATATAGGCATCCGATGTCTGCGCTTCCGCTTAGATTGGCATTTTGAGATTGAAATCTAACACTTCTGAGCTGTGTAGCGTTGTTGGTTTGAAAAGAGAGATCAGAATTAATATTCAATCCGCTCGGATTGATTTGTACTCCATATCCAGAGGAGTGATTATGGCCATCCAACACAGACAAATCAGCGTTAATGTCATTAGCCCAGTCAGGACCAGGAGCAATACCCACCGAAGGAATCATTAACCCCATGTTGGGTGAAGTTGTAAAATCAGCCATTAGAACACCTCCAAGCTCACCACGCAGGGAGCTGAACTGGTCAATAAGAGCGTAAGATCAGGCATTGTGTTCTGTTCCTGTGTGTCGTAAATCGACGCCACTGCATTGATTCTGACAATTCTCCATCCCACAAGCTTTCTCCCTAGCCCCGTGTTGATCGTATTGGACCCGGCGACTAGAGAAATGTTTGGCAAGATCAGAGATTGAAGGGACTGATTGGATATGAATGGATTCAGAATGCTCCGCCACCTGGTCAGCATCTGGCTTACATTCGTGATGTAAGGAAGTTCCATTACCAGCCTCCGCCACTTGTGCCCCCGGCCCAGCCCGTTCCGCCGTAAATAGGGTCTTGGCGTGTTTCAGAAATAGTGTCCGGAATGCCCGCATCGCGGTTGCTGGCAGATTGCTCAATTCTGGCTTTCAGGAACAAAAGTTCTTGATCTAGCTTGTCGGTGTTAGCGCCCTCTTGCTCTTTATCAATTGCGTATTTAGCGGCGCGGACAATCGGATATCTGAGCCAGCCAGAGTTGCCAAGCGTGGTTAGATCAGTGTCTTTCAACAACCCAGGAAGTTTAGGGGAATACCAGAGGATAAGTGTCTGAGAACCGGCAGGAGTTGGGATAATGTTAATGTTATTTCCCATAAGACGATAGCGCATATTGTATACGCCATAAATCGTGGAAGTGCTGTTTGGGTAGACATATTGGTTCCTCTTGATGAAGTCGAAGCGCAAGAGGCTTACCCGTGAAGGAGTGACAACGCTTGTGTTTACGTTAAGATCAACGCCAGCCAGCTTGTAAAAAGCCTGCGCAGGAGCTCCAGACGTACCGTTATAATTACCACCAAGATAATTAGACACCCCATCTGGCAGAGCATAGTTGGCGGTAGTTCCATCCGTTTGAATCGCGACATAATTCTGAGCAAAATAATCCTCATAAGTTGTCATGAGCAAATCATAAAGCTCGTACATGGAAAGTCTAAGAAAAGCATTCCATTCGCTGTTGGTTACGAATCCAGAATTAACCCTGTCTGCTGTCTGCTGAGATCGAAGTCTCAGTTCAAACAAGCTCATCTCACTTGGCGGAGCGGCCACCATGTTAGCAACAGAACTATATGGACCCACTCCTGATGTATTAACGCCAGCCACTTGGTAGTAGTACATGACGCCAACACCAGGAAATGAGTCAACATATTGTGTGGTTACGCCAGTAGCGGCATAGTTCGAGAAATTTACTCCGTCCGTGGAGCGCTGAATCTGATAAGACGAAGCGCCTAAGCTTCCTTGCCAGGTAAGCAGAATGTTTCCGTCAGATTGCTCAGCTACGAGGTTCTGCGGTGGATAAGGAAGTACGATTGGCATAAGCCCTCGTTACTTGTTAATTACAGTCCAGCCCGGCTCGAGTTAGACGGTCCAAGATCCGGAATTGAAACAGTCGAGCCATCAAAGCGGAAGCGAAGCGCAATAACCGATCCATCAGCCGGAGCAACCAGCGCACCGCTAGAAACAAACTGGAGCAGAACGATTGCGCCAGCATTTGCAGCAATCGACGAGTTGTTAATGGTTTGATTCGGGTCCGGAATAGTTTCAATGCTCTGAACGCCAGAGAAGCTAGGAACTTGGACAGCACCCGTGCCGCCAATCGCGCCAGTTGCCTTAGCAATGAACGCAGACCCAACCGCAGGAACGAAACCAAGCGGAAAGCCCGCGGCCTGCCATTGAGCAAGCGTGGTGGTTCCAAGGCTTACGATGACATAAGCATGTCCCGCAGTGGTGGAAGTAACTGAACTTCCAGAAAGCGGAGGAAGGATCGAGCTGGAACCGGAAAGAGCGTAGTTAAAATTGTTTTTAAACTGAATCATGCAGTAGCCGGCAATGGGGTTTGGGTTCAGCAGGCTGTTATTGCCGACACCCGGGCTTGCGGTGGTATGCATGAAGACGTTTTCAACGTATCCGTTAGACTTGATGGAGCGAACGCCAAGACCGTTGCCGTTGGTCGAATCAACCGTAAAGTTGAGCTCAACCTCTTTGATAACCGTAATGTTTGCGTTAAGTTTGGTTCCGTTTTGACTGAAGCCGCGTGCGTAGGACATGTATAACCCCTTTAGGCCCGGTAATTGCTCTTGATCGGACACCGGGCATCCTGATCACAGTACGCTAACTTGGTTAGCCTCACCTGCGTCTAATTTGGTGCTAATAAAAAGGGGCCGACCCTTTCGAGCCGACCCCCATTAAGACGTTTTAAGTCTCAATTAAGCCGATAGCTGAACGTTCATGTTATAGCCAGGAGCGCTATTGATGACGTTGCCGTAGTAAGCGATACGAATCTCAAGAGCGTCAGCGTTACCGACACGCAGACCCTCAAGACCTTCCATACCGTAGGTCAGGATGTGAGGGGCTTTGCCGAGAGTGCGCAGCTTCCACGTATCCACCGTAAGCACGTTAGCACTTTGGGCCGGCTGACTGCGGTCAGCTAGGACGGGGATTTTGCCGTAAGCCGAGTGAAAATGAATTGCTTCAAATGCCACTTCGACCTCATCATGCTCAAGCTGTACGTATTGGCACTTCGCGCCCAATTCGTTGATCAGCGTTGCATAGCTCACGAAGTCGATGATGATCAAGTCAGGAGCCGCGCCTTCTCTGTTAGCCAGAGCAAGAGCGTTGGTAAGACCTTCGGAAATGCTCATGCTCGAAGCATTGAAACGAAGACCGCCAAGGCGAGTCACGTCAGCAGAGCGGTTGACACCCCAGAAGTTATCATTAGCCGGCGGATCAACAACCGGAACCCAAGCCGCAAGGCCAGAGAGTCCGAGAAGACCAGCAATCGTGCTAGCTCCACCGATACCGATATCACCCAAGACCTGGAGATAGTCGCCAGCACCCCAGGAAGTCTGCGGAGCGCCTTGAACCACCGTACCAGAGATAACGCCAGTACCGCGGTTGACCGCAGTAATCTGGATCGCATCAATGGTGCCAGGAACGTTTTGAAGAGCAGCGCCGCCATCCGTAGCCGAAGCCTGAATGACCATGCCCACTTCAAACTGAACAACAGCTTGCGAGTTAGCAAGCGTGAAGGTCAAGGTCGGAGCAGCATAGCTGATGCCAACACTCGAGATAACACCGCGAGAAGCGGTCCCACCCGAGAACAATTCAAACGCCATGTTGTTGGAGATGTTACGGAAACCGTTATCCAAAGTGCGGCTTGCTTCATCAACAAACGCGCCAGCATTAGACTTGGTTTGTTCCATCAAGAGGTTAGTGATCGTGACCAGTTGATAGTCCTGAACCGCGTACACGAAGTACGAAACCACAGACGTTGCGGTCTGTTGGTTCTGTGCGTTCGCAAATACGTGTGCGCGACCAGCCGGGTTCGAGTACTCGAGCGGCACAGGAATGTACTTACCTGCGAAACCGTCCGGAGATTCGTTTTTCGGAATCATCGCAAGCCAAGGGTTCTTGGCGTATACGATGTTCTTCATGTAGTCTTTATCGTCCGTGTAAAGCTCTTTCAACGCAGCAATCTGGTTGGAAGAGTTTGCATAGACTGGAGAAACAGCCATTTTTGCATCCTTTGTTAAGAGGATGCAGGCTTAGCTACATCCTCAAGTTTTTCTGTGAAACGCGGCCATCGCCCTAGCCTTTCGGTCCAAGGGAATTGACGCGCCGTCACGGTTCGTAAGAGTCTTCATTTGTCTGCCTTGTGACTGCGGCTGTTGGACAGGGGGAGGAGCAATCTTGCTCAACACCTTCTTATGGCCTGCTAACTTAACGTAATGGTCTAACAATTCGTTCTCGACTTGATTCATTACGTCCGCAATATCCAGGACTTGTCCTGTTCTCTTGAAGTGTGAATAAATCTTTTGGAGCCCGCGCTGTAGTCCGTTTCGTTCTCTGAACAGCTCGTATGTGTCGCCCTCTTTAGCGAGGGCTTCCATGTCGTCAGCGATTGCACTCAGTGCAGCTTCCTCTTGAACCTCTTGTTGTGAAATAAAACGCTTCTCTACACGCTCATCGAGCGTTTTAAGAAGATCGTCTTTGATCGCATTCAAGTCGGTGGAGTTACCGTTTTGACTGGCTAGAATCGCTTCTGTGAGCTGGTCATAAGTTAGACCGGATTCAAAGATTTTCAGCGGATTAGCGAGCAAATCAGCCTTAGAGATGTAATCGCCTTGCGGCGGTTGCGTAACTTTGGCTTCTCTCTCTGCTAATTCCCGCTCCTTGACTTGGAGGGCGCGGCGTTGTTTTGCAAGAGCCGCAAACTGAGGACTAAGAGGCTGGGTTGACTCCACAGCTGCGTTAGTCTGTCCACCTGCGTCTAATTTGGTGCTATCTGGCGTTTCCGGGGCAACTTCTACTGCTTCCGGCTCATAAGTAAGCGGCGAAGCGTTAGTTTTCATGGTGATTTTGCGAACACTTTGAATGCGCCCGGTCTGCGGATCCCTTGCAATCTCTTCTCTCTGAGGTTCCTGACCAGATGCCACGGCTTTAGCTGCAGCTAGCTTTTCGGGGCTCGCAGTAGAACCGAGATTCACCTTACCGATATCAACGCCAGGAGCGCCGCCAGAGCCAGCGGGCATAGGACTAATTTTCATAATGATTCCTTTGGTTAAGCTGCTGGCTGACCAGCGGCATTAGGTACGAGTGGGGAAGTCGGGAGAGGTTGCGGATTTGCTTGCGGAGTATTAGGCGCAGGAGCGGGCGGTGCGGGCGGGATTGCGGCCTGCATAAGCGCTTGAACCTGCTTGAAGTAATCGCGCAGCATGTCGGCTTTTTTCTCTTCGAGTTTGCAAGCAAGATAGAGATTAATGTATTTGACGACAATCTGGAGTGCAAGATTCAAATCAAGGAAAACATCCGGTTCGATGTATTTCCCATCCTCAACGATGCTGTCGAGCTGCATATAAATTCGCTCTTCGGATGCGTTGTCTAAGCGCTCATTCTGCTCAAGATCAGGGAAGCGCATGAGCCTTGCGCCTTCTTTGATCGAAAGAATACCGGCCTGTACAAGTTCGGTAACAGTCTGGATGCGTCCGGCAGGAGTTCTGGGCAGTGCGCTCTCAGTGAAACACTGAATCACAAACGGGTCTTTCAAGAACTTCATGGCAGGAAGATCAATTTCCTTCGTTCCATCCTTATTGGGATAGATGGTCTGGTACTTGCCTTCACGTTCTGCAATGTCTTTGGCAGTTTCAGCGACTAGATAAGCTCCATCAATGAATACGGCCTCATATTTCTTACCCAGTGCGGCGAAACGGTCTGTTGCAATGTCGTCATAAGAACGAATAGCAGCGCCAGAATCAAGGCCCTCAGGCTTCTGAGAGGTGGCTTGCATTGCAGATACACCGCATTGCTGGAATCCGTAGGAAATGAGCTTATCTCTCTCTGCATAAAGCTCCGGAGCGTTGCACGGGGCAACCTCGTAGCTGGGTTTCGTGCCCGTGTAGGTGATAATGACGCCGATTTCATTGTTTTGATGGGCTTTAACCACCTTAGAGTTCTGCTCAATGAAGATACGCGGCACGCCCACAAGGGTAATCGCTCGAGCAATGGTATACAAAATACGATTCAAGCCCATCTGCGTCCCGAAGAGCTGAGTTGCCAGTCCCTGACCAAAAAAACCAAGGAAAGGATCCGAGTAATTCATGAATACAAATGGGAATTTGGGTTTGTTCCATTCTTCATCGAATAACACACCGCTCTGAATTGCGAGAGTGTGCCGACCAGGAACATAACCTGGGGCTTTAGGATCCGGACCGCTAGGTAGCTTCCATCCTTCGACAACCATCACTTGATCGGAGGTTGTGCGGCCTGAGTCAGGAGACTGGTCGGGAACACTGTTTGGAGCCACAGCAATAATCTTCTGGGCCGCCTTGTCGCTCTGGGCCATGAGTTTATCACGGTCCATGAGTTTCACTTGAATCAGCTGCTGCGGCTCACCATTAATGCTGTCATTCTCGTCTACGTAGAGGTCCGTGATCATGACGCGATCTACACAAACCTTATTGTCATCGCCCTCATAGACCTTGAGGCAACCAGTGCCCATAACGAGGCAGTCTCTTAAGGCTTGGACGGCTTTCTCGTAATACTTGGTTTGATAAAACTCTCCCATGATGAACTGATTGAGGCGTTGAGCGAGATGCCTTTGCTTATAGTCTCCGCCGTCAGTGAGAAATTTAGGTTCCGGTCTATTCTGGGAGAGCCTTGATACAAGAGTATCGGTGCACGCTTGGATGAGGTTAAAGGTCGGGCGGTCATCGGGCAGAGTCTTGGTCCGATCCATCTTACTGACGTTTGATCCCGCGTAGGAATAAACAGAAAGTCCACAATACATCCGGATATCAACTGCACGCTGCCTAATTCGGTATGTCTGATTGGTCTTGAGATACGCCGCAGTACCGCAAAGCTCCATTGCGAGCTTGTTTTCATCTTCTGCCTTCCACCACTCGGCTAGAATTGATGCGCCATCCAATTCGGAATTGGACTTGGTGCGCATGATCTTCTTAGCGACAGAGTTCGGATCAGATTTGTAGGTTTTTCCGACCTTCATTGTTTACCCATCAGAACGGGGTCGTTTTCTGGAACTCCGCCGTTTGCATAATGAATTGCCTGTTCGTCAGTAAGCATCCCGGTAGGGAAGTTAGCGTAAGGGTCTTCGATGACTTCATCTTCCTGGATGGATTGAGAGCGCTCAACGGGCAAGTCTCCCAGCTTGAGCGCGATATCGCCCATCTTGAAATCTTGAACCCCTTGCTTTCTAAGGAGTTTCAACAGCTTCTCGAGGTCCTTGAGATTAGAAATCACGCAGGACTCGGCATCCGATCACGTTTAGCGCGAGACTTCACGATCCGAGAAATAATGTCATTACGATCATGATTCTCTTGGGCGTCGTCGAGCTCATCGCCAGAGTTAGCGCCCGTGTCTTTGAACTCTAGGTCATCGCGCAGAGCCAAGTCGTCAAACTCGTTTCCATCGGCCTTGGCCATCGTCGGCTCATCGGTGGATTCTCCAGACTCTTCGTTAGCGACCTTGCCGCCTTTAGAATAGCCCTTAGCTCTTCCCATCGTGATGCGCATAACCATGGGATCGATCGAATCCATATCGCCAGCGCCTTCATCTTCATCGCCCATCTGATTCATTACGTTATGTTCATAGCTGGACTGCGGTGCGTCCATATGCGCGACATGTTCGGCAAGCTCTTGCTCGAGATGAGCCGCGGGCATCAAGTCGCCATCAATGTTTGGCTTGCCTCTGGACTGATAAGAGCCGATGTAATTGCCGGTCGTACTGGTTTCTGCTCCGCCAACTTTTCCGCCCTCAGCATAAAACGCTTCCATTGCCCTTTGACGCTTAGACTTCATCACTCCGCCTTCTGCCATGGGATAGCCGATTATTTGACCAACGGTTTTCTTAGAAGAGTCGTCTGATGCCTGCTGTGACGGCTTGGGGGCGGGTCTATCTTCTTTAGGAAACCCGTATTCATCCATCTCTCCGCCATCGGCCATCTTCTTTGCTTTGCGCTTCATGTTGTACGCAATCGCTAGGCTCTGCTTCTGTGGTTTTCCCGCGTCCATTTCAGTCTCCACGTTCTTGCTAAATGCTTGTTTAGATTTACCTTTAATGAGCGGCATAGTTATCCAATCGAAACAACCGCAGAAACCGCGTTCAAAACATTGTCTTCCGCGGCTGCGCTTGAGAGCTGGACCGTGAACACATCTTTCAGCGCGTAAAGCACAGGAATAGAGAATCCGTCACTGCCTGCCTTAGAAGTAAAGATAGTTGAGCCATTCTGTTTAATGGTCGCAACTACTTGGGATGGGTAGTTGAGGAAATTTGGATCTGTCTGGTCACTCTGCGACAGCCGAGGAAGTTTGATCTTACCAGAGAGGGTAAAATTTCCAGCAACAGGCATGACGATTGTAAGAGTCTCAAGACCAGAGATTGCAAAGTTTTGCGAGTAGTTAGACATCACTCACCTACCTGAATTGCAAGATTGGCTTTGATGACGTTCAAAGGAACCGAATCCGCAGCGTTGCTAGACGAGAATACAACCGTGATTGTGTCTCCTGCATTTACGAGCAAGGGAGCCTTGAACTCATATTGGGAATTATTCCCGTTGAATGGGAAGGAAGTATAAACCGGAGTTCCGTTTTGATTCACAACGACAGATAAGCTCGACAATACTCCAGCAAACGATGTTGGAGTTCTAACGTCGGTAGGGGGCTGAGGATACCCAGAGTTTGATGGTCCAAATCCATCTCCAGTCGCGCCTGCTCCAAGGCCACCGCCGCCCTCAGCAAACCCGCCAAGAGTTCCACCGCCAGCTCCTGCTCCGTATCCAGATCCACTTCCAGAAGCGTTGTCATTGATTGAACCACCGCCAACGATTCCACCCGAACCACCCGCATCAAAGCCGCCAAAGGTTCCGGTAGCTACGTTCTGAAAGCCTAGACCTAAAGCGCCATTACCCAATCCCTGCTGAGCTCCAGTTGTTTGATAACTCGGAAGATAAGCAGGAGAAGTCCCGGTAACGCCCAGTCCTTGGTCGGCACCGGAACCAGACCCAGCGCCTTCAGCAACCCGTTGGGGAACAGTTACTTGACACTGGACGGAGAAAGGAATGTTCGAGATTGCAATGTTGTTGGGCGGCAAAGTCGCAGGAACGATATAAGTCAGCGTTCCAAGTCCGCACTGAACGTAGTTTTGATTCAATACAAGATAATTAGGCAATGTGAGGGCCCTCTTCATGTGGCTCTGAATCGAGCAGTTCAAACGCAGAACGGAAGATTTCCGCTGCGCTCTTGTAATCTTTTGAGTTCAATGCGTTATGAAGCTCTTCCATGGCGCCATGAAGAGAGTCGAACTCATCTTCTTTGCCTTCATCGGGCTTGCGCTCAATGGAATCGACAGGAGCGCTTGCTGCTCCATCTTTCTGCTTTTTGTTCATGAATGGGAGTAGACTCATCAACACCGTCTAGTTTGGTGCTAATGGCTCCGGGTCCACGGATCGAACGTGGGACCTACTGGTTAACAGCCAGCTGCTCTACCTCTGAGCTAACCCGGAACGCTATTGCTTAGGCTCTCTGCGCTTCTTAGCCCAATAAGCCTTGGTTGTATTCGTTGGCTTTCCATCTTTCAAGATCCAACCGAATTCTTGATCCCAAATATTTAACTTATCTGACTTAGGAAGCTCGAGTTCTCCAGCGCCAGCAATTCTCATGCTCTTCTTGCCGTTGTGCTTGGGGACACTTTTCTTAGTCACTTACCACTCCGGCTCATCCGTGAATCCGGGCATCTCAGGCCATCCATTCTGTTCTTGCTGTTGCTTCTTAAAATGATCCAGAGCTTGATCGAAAATCTTTTCATTCATTTTGTTGTGCCATGCAACAGTCCCGCGGACAAGCTTAGGTAGGATTGCGTCAGTGATTGTGGGTCTGCTCATGAGTCCATAACGGATCATGTCATAGGCGTCATCGCCCGAGAGCGGATCGCCTTCGGTTGCGTCAACCTTGAGCACATCCTCTACGTCATCCGGATCATGAATCATCCTCGAGATAGCGTCGAATGTAATAGGGCAAGTGTCGAAGATATAAAGCCGCGGTTTACCGTCGCACTCTTCGCCGTGCTCATCCCGACCTTTGCCGCGCCAGGCGAGATAGTCTCTCAGCTGGGCCGCGCCCTGCTTCCGATCAATTACCGCTGGGACAAGATTGATGCCGTGTGTTCTAAACTGCTCTGCCACTGTTGGAGGCTGCTTGTCATCTCTGAGTGTGCTTTTCTGAGTCCAACAATCTCGACCAGCAACGATCGGATAGAGCCTTGCTGTGTCTGGGAAAGTGTTGAGCTTTTGCGCGAACTCATCAACTCGTTTTCCAGCTTTAACAAGTTCTCTATAAAGATAAGTGTTTCCGTCTTCGTCGTTCGCAAACCAGCCAAATGCTGCTGGATGATTGAATCCATAGTCATAGGCTCCGAAACGGTTCCAGTGCTCTGGGATTCGGAAGGGTTTGATAAAGTGGACTTCTTTTGTGATTTCTTGGAAGTACTGCCCTGCAAAGATGTTCCAGTCTCCATATCGGTAAGCCCTTCTTAATGCTTCGTTAGGTTCTGAATCGAGTCTTCTGATGTAGTTTGGGTCGTTCTCCATAAGTGCTTGATTGTCGTCAACCAAAGCCTGAACGAAGGTATAATCCAACTCGGATTCCCTCTCGTTGAAACGTCTTTCGACAAAGAGCCTTTTAAGCCAGCCGTGACCAATACCTCCCGGATTGCCGGTAAGGATAGCGCGCGGGACAATTCCATGTTTACTAGAACGGTTTGATCCGAGTAATCGACGAAACATAGCTTCCGGCCACTGACCAGCCTCGTCAATTGCCAAATCGTGGAACTCTCGGCCCTGATAAAGATCCACATCCGCTTCGTTGTTACAATGACAGAATTGAAGAGTTGAACCATTCGGAAGAGATAACAGCTTCTTTGCTTCATTCCAATAGTTCCTTAGTTCCGGAAAAGCTTGAAATAAAGGGCGTATATGGTTGCCCTCAAGTTCCGGATATGTTCGGCGAAAGATCGCACCCGTGCTTCCAGCATACTTAAAGCGACGTAACAGCATGATAAGCTGTAAGCCCTTACTCTTCCCCCCGCCTTTAGCTCCGCCATAGAACGTGATGGGGGTGGACTCAATCGCATGGAGGAATGCTTTCTGCTTGGGCTGAAGGGCGATTGTGAGGTTCATTCATCCTTTTTGAGATAATCAATGACGTTGATCTGAATGGCCTTACCATCACTCATCACATCAAGAGCTTGCTTGGCGGAGAAGAGATACTTACATGCTTTATCTGCAGAAGACGCCCTGAGCTCTGGGGTAATGGTGTACTTGATGAATGTTCCTTTGTCTCCGCCTTGAGATTCAGCAACCGTTACGCTCGAGTCATAGCCAAGACCTTCCCAATCGCCGGCTGCAAACTGCAACAGGATCTCGAGAGGATTCACTCCTAACCGCTGAGCGATCTCTTCGGCATTGTAGGAATGCTTGTTTTTACTGCCCTTTACTCTTCCGCCTGTTTTAACGCCTTTAGCCATCTATGCCCCTTCTATTTTGACGCGCCTAATTAAGTCAATTTCGGTGCTAAAACTTCCTGGGTGAGCTGCGTCCCTTTTCTTCTTTACCTGATAAGGCGATGTTGATTGCTTCCTGTCTTGCGGCCAGGGCCATTGCTGCAGCTGGAGATTGGGCTACTTGCTCTGGTGGAGCTGGCTGGGGCTCTAAGGCCATCTCATCAAGAATCCGCTGAGTGCTTGCGGCTTGGGCTGTTCTGGGTTGTCTAATGGACTGCTGAGGGAATGCTGGCTGAGTAAAAACAATATGTCTGGTCTCAATCTCTTTGATCCGGTTCGTAATCGCTTCTTTAGTTCCTTTGGCGAGTTTATGGGTCAACAATAGTTCAAGTAGAAAAGAAAGTTCGGTCATTTTTTATTTCTCCACCAGAACAATAGGTTGCTCCAAAGCGTACTGCCTGGAGTGAAGTCTAGTTTGACTTCTTCTGGGGCCTTTTGTTCAACCATTGGCGGCGCTTCATAAGCGATAACGGGTTGATCGAGCTTGGCCACATCTAGAACGCTAAGCTGTTCTTTCGTTACGCCCGGGCTGCAAATAAATGCATTGACCGCAGCTTCTCGACCTTGTTCAGTGGTGGCAGATTTATCGCTCTGGCCCACACTGTTCTTAGGTCTGCGCCTAATTGCCTCGATATGAGATACCTCTTCAACCGTAACTGGCCGCTCACCTACATCAATGGACCCATCTGGCTTTCTAACCTGGCAATCAACCAGAGGGCGCAAGAAGTGTTCCAAATCCTTCTCTTTAGGTCTAGCAAGAATGGCCTGGGTAGACGGCTGCTGGGCGTTTGGATCAATACCGTGACGCTTAAACCGAATCTCCGCAAGCTTCCTATTCTCTTCGCGCTGAGCTTCAGAGGCGGAAAGCATAGTGGCCATGTAATGGGCATAGCTGGCGCTTTCAGCATCCCGAACGGCCAAAGCCCTGACGTTCATGTTCCCAACCTTCTCGGAATAGTCGGGGATGATTTGGACTAGGTCCTTCATTAGTCCCTCGTTCTGCCTTCGCCGGCAAAGACGTGGTCAGTGGGGCTAGATACCTGGGCGCGAACCGCTCGAGTTGGGGCCGGGGCAGCCTTTGCCGGACGCTCTTCTGCTCCGGAGACAATCGACGCATAATGTTTAATGGTCGCCGTCTCACCCTTGTAGGTAATTTTTACATGGTCTTTGTCTTGGTCATGCTCAATGACAACGCCGTCTTTGTTGTGAACCTTGAGTCCGTGATTTTTTGCGCCGAGAAACAGAACGTCCGAAAGGGTTACATATTTGATTGCCATATATTTCCTATCTGAATGGATCGAACACAGCTTGCGGGAATTTCTTAGACCAAATAGCCATGCCGACGGTTGTTAAATGCGTCATCGCACTAAACGGGAATTGAATCAATGACTTACCAATACCAATCTTGCGATTGTCCTTGTGAACCCAGCAGTAATCTAGAACGTCCGGCCTACTCACAGAGAAGCCCAGGCATACGTCTGGGGCCTCGGTCAAGACGGCGAGCCTCACCATACATCCGGGCTTGGCGAGCATGCCTTTGATGTACGTCTGGTAAGAGGCAAAGTAAGAGGGTGAGTCAATCAATCGAAAGAAATCATTGCCGAACCTGAGAGTGCGAAGCCATTTAGCAAGAATCATGTTTCTATAGGTTTCGGGAAGATCCGTACCGGAATATGACACTACCGAGTAGGTGGTTTTTTTCTCCACTGATAATCCAGTTGATGCGGTTTCCAGTTCCGTATTCCCCACTTATGTTCGTACTTGCGGATTATGAATCTAACAATTCCTCTGCATCGAGCCATGTCCAACTTGGCCAGTGCCTCGCAAATCTCTATGATTTTCGAGCCTCTAGCCCTTAAAACCATCACTACTCTGTCTACATTTTCATCAAAACAGGCAGAGTGTAAACATTTCCCCAATTGTTGAAAGTAGAGTTCCTTTGCCTGCCGTCTGACCGGATCCATTTGCCGGTACACATTTGAGGAGTTCTGCCTGAGTCCTCTTTGCTCCCCCAGTTGCTTTTCGATGTCGGGAAGACCGCCTTTTTCTAAAATCTCTTCCCATTCTTTAGAAACCTCTTTGAATTCAAGAGTTTCGTAGAACTTCTTGCCCATTAGTAATGCCCACAGGTTGGGCCGTTACTTCGGCGGGTTGATTCTCGACTACCGAGAGTTTGGCTTGCTGTGCGGCTAGTTCGGCTTTCGCCGCATCTCTAATTTCCATTCGCATAGCATCGGCCACTTGATTGACTGCGAACTTTCTTAAGCACTTGATGAAATATAGATCGGCTTCAAAGTCCACGGTAGGGCCTAAGTGCAAAAGCTGGTCAGCCAATGCGAACTTAATGCTTCGCGGTGTAGCTCCAGGAATACAAGCGCCGGAAATAATGCGATCCGACCATTCTTCAAACTCTGTGCGCCCTAATGGGAGTGCCCTCTTTTCGCCGAGTTGGTCTTGAATGACAACCTTTGGCGTGTATTGGGTGTTGCGTCCGAGTAGTTTACTAAACCATTTCCAAAGTGTTTTCATTCGGCGGTGCTCGCAGGGACTTCCGCGGGTTTCGGCGGCTCTGGCGTCTTGGACGCCTCCACCCTGAGTCTCATCGTAGCTTCGAGATGGCGTTGTTGATCCGCTTGAAGTGTCTCAAGGTTCTTTTCCACTTCGGCAATGAGGGTTGCGTTGTGCCCAAGCATGACCGCGTGATGATTGTATTCTTGATTGATTTCTTCTCTGGTGCGGGGCTTTTCGGTAAATCCGAGGTTTTTTTGTTTCTTTTTCGTGAATTTGGACAGGATACTGGCCACGTTGTCTCCTTTTTCTGCTTGCATTTAATTGGACGATACAGAAAGATTAAATCGTTGCAACAATAATCCTATAGGAGAATCAAAATGCTCGCTTACCTCATGGCCAATTGGCAGAACATCGCAGTAGCAGTCTTGGCAGTAGCAGAAGTTATCGCCCTGTTCGTTCCGGGCGCTCAAGGAACCGTGAAAACCATTATCACGGCTCTTACCGGACTCGGAGTTAAAGATCCGAAGATTGGTAGCTAATGGTCCTGACAATCTTGAATGCGCTGATCGCCATTCCTAAGATTGCTGGATATATTGAAGCGTTTGCCGCAGCCGTGACGAACTGGTACGTGCAGCGGCAAACCTCTCAAACGCTTGCGGCCATTGCTAACGCTGCGGACCTTGCCGCCTCCGCACAAACTCAGGAGCAACGATATGCAGCTGCCCAAGCATGGGAAACGGCTCTGTCTCGCCCTCGCGTTACTAACTCTTAGCGCTTGTAGAGACTCTAATCCGCCCGTTATTTCAATTATTTGCATTGGTGACGGATTCGGCGGCGCTGACTGCTCAGATCCCCAGGGAAACAAGATCCATAAAGGACCATCAGACCTGCAGGGCTTTTGGATGACGACGGAAACCGATGAGGCTAATTTTAGCTCGTGGTGTTACGCGACTGATATGCATTTGATTCAACTCCATATGGATAAAATGAAGGAGCAGATTAGATGAATTTGAAACTTATCCGAAGTAAATACGCTCTATATGGAATTGAAGGCGAGCTATTCGACGATAAGGGATTACATCTTTGCTTCACTCTCGAACATGCTTATGAACAACCTGACGGGGCCTATAAACCGAAAGTCCAGCCAGGTTTATATTTGTGCCAACGCGGTCAGCATCGCTTACAGGGGATGACGAATACGTTTGAGACGTTTGAGATTCAGAATGTACCAGGACATACGAATATCCTGTTCCATAAGGGAAACTATAACGCTGACTCTGAGGGGTGCGTATTAGTCGGATCGGCATTTGGAACCGGATGCATTTTAGAAAGCGCAATAGCTTTTGGAACATTCCTTGCGGCTCAAGAGGGCGTTGACTCATTTAGTCTTTCCGTGCAGTAGTCTGCGCCGGTTAGTTAATAGCTCTTTAGGTATTTGATTTCCCATTGGTTCCAGAAGGCATCAATGGCACTTACGCTTGCTCCTGGGTGCGCTGATGCAACCGGGGCCGGATCGCCGATTCTGAATTGCACCATGCGATAGCACTTATAGCCGTCCGAATCTTGGCTGCACTCGGTTCTAAGCGGCTTGGAATAGATAAAGCGTCCGATGCAATCACTCGATGAGTTGCAAACCTGGCGAAACTCGAGCCTGGCATTTTCAAATGCTTTTGCCCTTGCTGACTCTTCGGTAGCCGCCTGACCGATTCCACAAGATTTAATAATGTTGTTAGAACGAGAACTCGCCTCGTCGGTGCAGAACCATTGATCAGCATAGGCATTCAGACTGAGGAACAACAAAATAAGTGTTTTCATGATTCAACTATACCGCACTCAGGTATACCGCGTAATGAGTCAATTTAGACACGCCAGGGCAGCGGCCATAATCGCAGCGCAAGCGCAGGCAAAGCTAACGGCGAACAACCAGTCTAGTTTATCCTGACTCATATCTCTAAAGCCTTTCTCACATCCTCAACCGATCTAGCTAACACGGCAATCCCCCCAGCGTCGGCCACATCTTTAAGGAATTGTTTTTGCTCTTTGCTGGGATACTGCTTCGGAACCTTAACCTCGATGGCAATGAACCTGGCTTTCCAGATACCTAGCAGGTCACTCACGCCCTTTCGTCTATAAGGGTCCCGGTTGGCTCTATAAACGCGACGGATGGGGTCGAAGATACCGACGCTATCATGCGTGAA
>Ga0182012_10001179_pt1 | contig 28911 bp, 30 predicted proteins | sample 612S2SmetaG_FD_120486 | JGI IMG/M metagenome (GOLD analysis project Ga0182012, IMG submission 120486) | Permafrost microbial communities from Stordalen Mire, Sweden - 612S2S metaG | ecosystem: Environmental > Terrestrial > Soil > Wetlands > Permafrost | place: Sweden: Stordalen | collected...
GAAAGACATGTTGCGCAACATCATCGTGTCGTTCCTTCGCTTCATCGATGCCAATCGGGCGTCCTGGATCGTGATGTACACGCAGGCCACCATTTAGCAGGCGTTCGCCCCGACCGTGCGTGAGGGACGCGAAAAGATCATCCAGATGGTGGCTGCCCTGGTGCGTGCCGGCAGTCGCGCCCAGCGCCCGGACTCCGAGCACGAGATGATGGCCGTGGCGCTGGTGGGCGCGGGTGAAGCGATGGCGACCCGCGTCAGCACCGGCGACATCGACGTCGACGAGGCGGCCAAGCTGATGATCGGCTTCTTCTGGCACGGCCTCAAAGGCGCGCCAGGGGAGCGCGAACACGCCGCCGAGGCGGACGACCCGAGCGTCGCTGCCGGCTAGAGCCATCGGGCGCCGACGTGCCGAGTGGCATACATTCGTGCCGTGGCTCGCCGCAACGTTGATTTCTTCTGTGCGGTAATCATCGTCGGCCTGCTGGCGGGGATCGCCGGGGTATCGACAACGTTTGTGCTGCGATTCGTCCAGCACATGACGTACCACTACACGTTCGGCAGCTTTCTCGTCGGGATCACCGGCGCCAGTCCAGTCCGCCGCGTCTTGGGCCCGATGGTGGGCGGCGCGCTGGCTGGAGCCGGCTGGTGGGTTCTGCGGCGCCGGGTACAGGTGCCACCGCTCGCGGAGACCATCGCCCGTCATGCTCGGATACCGCGGCTGGCATGGAGCATCGACGCGGCGCTGCAGGTGCTGCTGGTGGGCTCCGGTGCCTCGCTTGGCCGTGAAGGTGCTCCACGCCAATTCGCCTCCGCCTTAGGCGATTTCGCGACCGAATGGCTCAAAAGGCTATCGAGCCGCGACCGGGAGATCTTGCTGGCCTGCGCGGCCGGGGCCGGGCTGGGTGCGGTCTACGCCGTTCCGCTGGCCGGTGCGTTGTTCTCGTCGCGGATCATGCTGAACAGTTGGCATCCGCGTGTGCTTGGAGCGGCGCTGCTCACCTCAGCCCTGGCCGTCGCGACCGGCTCGGCCCTCACCCACGACCGGTCCAGCCTGGAATGGCCCATCGGGGAATCGTCCTACCTGCTCACCGCTCACGGGCTGATACTGGCGCCGTTGGCCCTGGTGGTCGGGTTGGCCTTCAACCGGATCATGGTCGCCGCACGGCCGGCCCGGCTGATGCGGACCTGGATATTGGTTCCCGCGCTTGCCGGCGCCGGGTTGTTGATGGGCATCTGCTCGTACTGGTGGCCCGAGCTGCCCGGCAATGGAAAAAGCGTTCTGACCGTCAGCCTCGCCAGCGGCATGACGCTGTCGGCGGCGGCGGCGATCCTGGTCTTGAAACCGCTGCTGACCGCTCTGTTCCTGCGCGCCGGCGGGGCCGGCGGAATGCTGACGCCGTCGCTGGCCACCGGCGCGGCGGCGGGAGCGGTGCTGATCTTGGCAATCAACGCCGCTTTCGGAACGCATCTGCACGTGCCGGCGGTCTCGCTGTGCGGTGCTGCCGGGGTGCTCGCGGTCACTCAGGGCTCGCCGATCTGGGCAGCGATCTTCGTCTGGGAACTCGCCCGCCCGCCGATCTGGCTGCTCGGAGTATTCCTGTTAACCGCCGTCGGTGCGCACGGACTGAAAGTGCTCATGCTGGGTCGCGGCCCGACGCACGCGGGCTAGACGGCCCGAACCGTGCCGGTCAGGTGCGGGTACCCCTTGGCGATATTGCGCAACGCCAGATCCCAGCCCTCCGCACCGTGACGTTCCTCGATGTACAGCCCCGCGGTGGCGGGCAGCAGCACCGGCTTGCCGAACCGCACCGAATACTGCACCGCATCCGGCAGTCGAGCTTCGATATTCGCCAATACGGCTGCCGCGCTGAACATCCCGTGCGCAATGACGGTCGGGAACCCGAACAGCTTCGCGGCGATCGGGTTGGTGTGGATCGGGTTGTGATCGCCGCCGACTCCGGCATAGCGGCGGATCCGCCCCGGCGTGATCCTGAGCACGGCGCTCGGTGGGGGAAGCTTGGCCTGCTTCTGTGGCGGTGGTTTGGGTTCATCGGACAAGCTGGTGCGCTGCTGGTGCAGGAAGGTCGTCACCTGATGCCACGCGACGTCGTTGCCGACGCTGACGTCTGTCACCAGATCGACCAGCAGACCTTTCCGGTGCTCGCGCAAGTTCTCGGCATGCACCTTCACGCCGACCGTATCGGTGACTGCGATTGGCCGATATTGCGTGATGCGGTTTTCGGTGTGCACCGATCCCATTGCGGCAAAAGGGAAGTCGAACCCCGTCACCAATGACATCACCGCGGGAAAGGTCAGCGCGAACGGGTAGGTGAGTGGTACGTTGTTGCCGTACCGCAGGCCGGTGACCGCCGCGTAGTCAGCCACGTTCGTCTGGTCGATGGCCAATTCCTCAACCGTTACCGTGCGGATGGGCAGCTGGTCGGAACGGGAAACCAGCGCCAATGCGCCGGCGGCGGCGCGCAGCATGTTTCTCAGTCCGCTCGGTTGGTTCATCATGCTCCCAGCATGGCCTGGCCGCAAACCCGAATGACGTTGCCGGTTACCGCGTTTGATGCCGGGCTGGCGAAGTAGGCGACGGTCTCGGCGACGTCGACCGGCTGGCCGCCCTGCAGCAGCGAGTTCAATCGGCGGCCCACCTCCCGGGTGGCCAGCGGGATCGCCGCAGTCATCTGGGTTTCGATGAATCCCGGTGCCACGGCGTTGATCGTGATGCCCTTTTCGGAAAGTCCCGGTGCCAGCGCCTGAGTCAGCCCGATCATCCCGGCTTTGGTGGTGGCGTAGTTCGTCTGCCCGCGGTTGCCGGCGATGCCGGCCATCGACGACAGTCCGATCATCCGGCCCCCTTCGCCGATGCTGCCGTTGCCGACCAGCCCTTCGGTAAGCCGCTGCGGGGCAAGTAGGTTGACGGCGAGGACGGCGTCCCAGCGGGCATCGTCCATGTTGGCCAACAACTTATCGCGGGTGATACCCGCATTGTTGACCAGGATGTCGGCGTGCCCGGCGGAGTGGTCGCGCAGGTGCTCGGTGATCTTCTCGACGGCATCGTCGGCGGTGACGTCGAGCGCCAGCGCGGTGCCTCCGACCCGGCTCGCGGTCTCCGCCAGCGCGTCATCTTCTTTGGCGTCAGATGCTATGTCAATGGCGACCACGCGGGCGCCGTCGCGGGCGAACACCTCGGCGATGGTTGCGCCGATGCCACGGGCGGCGCCGGTGACGATCGCGACCTTGCCGTCCAGCGGCCGGTCCCAGTCGGCCGGTGGCGTGGAGTCGGCCGCCCCGACGTAGAAGACCTGGCCGTCGACGTACGCCGACTTGGCCGACAAGATGAATCGCAGGGTGGATTCCAGGCCCGTCGCGGCCGGTTTGGCGTCCGGCGACAGGTACACCAGCGCCGCGGTGGCACCGTGGCGCACTTCCTTGCCGAGCGAGCGGGTGAAGCCCTCCAGTGAGCGCTGCGCGATCCGCTCGTCAGCGCTGGAGGCTGCGTCGGGCGTGGTGCCGATCACCACGACGCGCGAGCTGTGGCCCAGGTTGCGCAGCACCGGCGTGAAGAAGTCGTGCAATCCCCTGAGGCCGGCCGGCGCGGTGATGCCGGTGGCGTCGAAAACCAGGCCCCCGAACTGGTCGGCCCACCGGCCGCCCAGATTGTTGCCCACCAGGTCGTAGTCCTTGTCCAGCGCCGCCCGCAGCGGCTCGACGACCCTGCCGTCCCCTCCGATCAGCAGCGAACCGGCCAATGGCGGATCACCGGGCCGGTAGCGGCGAAGCGTCTCCGGCTGCGGAACACCAAGTTGTTTTGCCACAAACGATCCGGGGCCGGAGTTGACCACCTGCGAGAACAGATCGGACGAGCCTTTGGGAGCCACTGAGCTGCCTTCCGTTTAACGAGTTCTGTATAGGGCAACCGTATCGAGACCGAACTTACTTCAGAGTAAGAACAGTGGGTAGTATGGCCCTGAACGGCCAGTCGCCCAATTTGAAAAAGCCGGAGATTCACGGAGAAAAAATGGCCCAAACGACCAGGCAACCCTCCAAACCAAGAGTGGCCGTACTCGGCGGCAATCGCATCCCGTTCGCGAGATCTGACGGCGCCTACGCCGAGGCGTCGAATCAGGACATGTTCACCGCCGCCCTCGGTGGCCTGGTGGACCGTTTCGGGCTGGCCGGTGAACAGCTGGGCGTCGTGGCCGGGGGAGCCGTGCTCAAGCACAGCCGCGATTTCAATCTGATGCGGGAATGTGTGCTGGGATCCGAGTTATCCTCCTACACGCCGGCGTTCGACCTGCAGCAGGCTTGCGGTACCGGTCTGCAGGCGGCGATTGCCGCGGCTGACGGCATCGCCGCCGGCCGTTACGAGGTGGCGGTGGCCGGCGGGGTGGACACCACCTCCGACGCGCCGATCGGCCTGGGCGATAACCTGCGCCGGACCCTGCTGAAGTTGCGCCGGTCCAAGTCCAATGCGCAACGGCTGAAGCTGGTGGGCAGGCTGCCCGCCACTCTGGGAATTGAGATTCCGGCCAACGGTGAGCCGCGCACCGGGCTGTCGATGGGGGATCATGCCGCCATCACCGCCAAACAGATGGGGATCAAACGCGTCGACCAGGACGAGCTGGCAGCGGCCAGCCACCGCAACATGGCCGCCGCCTACGATCGCGGCTTCTTCGACGACCTGATCACGCCCTTTCTGGGGCTGTATCGCGACGACAATCTGCGTCCCAACTCCAGCGTTGAGAAGCTGGCCACGCTGCGTCCGGTCTTCGGAGTCAAGGCCGGAGACGCGACCATGACGGCGGGCAACTCGACCCCGCTGACGGACGGCGCCTCGGTTGCCCTGCTGGCCACCGAGCGGTGGGCGGCCGAACATTCACTGGCGCCGCTGGCCTATTTGGTGGACGCAGAGACGGCAGCGGTCGACTACGTCAACGGACGTGACGGGCTGCTGATGGCGCCGACCTACGCCGTCCCCCGGCTGCTGGCCCGAAACGGGCTGAGCCTGCAGGATTTTGATTTCTACGAAATCCACGAGGCGTTCGCCTCGGTGGTGCTGGCGCATCTGCAGGCCTGGGAGTCCGAGGAGTATTGCAAGGAGCGGCTGGGTCTGGACGCCGCCCTCGGGTCGATCGATCGGTCCAAGCTCAATGTCAACGGTTCGTCATTGGCCGCGGGCCACCCCTTCGCGGCCACCGGCGGGCGCATCCTCGCCCAGACCGCGAAGCAGCTCGCGCAGCGCAAGGCGGAGCGCACGGGTGGCGGGCCCGTCCGGGCGCTGATTTCGATCTGCGCCGCAGGTGGGCAGGGTGTGGCCGCGATCCTTGAGGTCTGACGGTCGCTTAATGAGATCCGTCACAGGGCGATTAGAAAGCCCGCACTGACGGGTATCTCTACGACTGGGTAGTCCCAAGTTGTGGTCTGGCCTGACCTTGATGGCGACCGCTGGTCAGTGGATTAAGACCGGCGCACGAAATGGCCGCCGCTGGATAGAGGGGATCCAGCGGCGGTCTTTTTCATCCGACACGCAAAACGGCCCGCGACAGCAATGGTAGTTAGGTAGCAGGTTTCCAGAGTTCCCCTGTTTTGTGCAGTCGCGAAAGTTCGCTGGTGCGCTCAGTCACCTTGTACCGGAACGTCATCGACAGCCAGGACCGTAACGTCCCGCGCACCAACTCGCCGGCTGCCACTGTCCGGTCTATCCGAATGTCAGCGTCTACCGGATCGCAAGGGTGGCCGAAATAGGGCCGCCATCGCCCGATAGTTCGCGCCGTGCTGGGAGAACAATTGCGCGATGCTTATGGACACCTCATCGGCGGCTGCGGGTATCAGCGAAGTCGTCCGGGCAGCTGCCACCGTGTGGGCTGCGCTGAGGTTCGATCCAATGCTTGCCAGATCTGAAACGGCCGCCGCCATTATCTCCGGCGCTGCAATCACATACGACATCTCCGCGACCCCTTATTAACGGGTATGCCGTCAATGGTATTGAAGAGGTCAAGGGGTGCACGAGTAATCCAATCCCGAAGTGGGAGCGTCGTCGATTAATCAACGTGCCAGCCAATTAGGCAATTAATTGACGCGACAGCTAATTCATCTGCACTCCTCGTCAGGTGCCAGCCCTGGCAGAAGACCGGCTGACCAACACTGGCGAAGTCCGTCAACTGCCACGTCACAGCAAGGGCAACTAGATCGCAGATCTTCAGACACCACTGCGTTCTGCGTTCTGCATTCTGCGAAAGCTCGCCGGTTCAGTCCCAGTATCACGCACCAGCGTCAACGCAGGTCAAAGTAAGTTTTTGAGGCGAATTACCAGCGGCTGCCCAATACGCGCCCAACGATCCGCTAGGGACCGATCGGTGATCGGCGCCACCCCCATCGACGCGCCCGGCTAGGTCATCCCGTTATTCCCGGGTGCGCCGAGGAGGAGCAGACTGCCGGTGCCGCCGGTACCGGCGGTGCCCGCCGGCAGACCAGTCCCGGCGTTGCCGCCGTTCCCGCCGTTGCCGACAATCAGCCCACTATTGCCGCCGTTACCGCCGTTACCGCCTTTGCCGGTAAGGGCCTCCGCGCCGTCGCCGCCGACGCCGCCGCCGCCGACGAGCAGGCCGGCGTTGCCGCCGTGACCGCCATTACCGCCGGTGGTCCCGCCGATCCCGCCGGCGCCGCCGTAGCCACCCGAGCCGAACAGTATGCCGCCGGTCCCACCGGCCCCACCAGCGCCGCCAGCGGCGAGGGCGAGGCCGCCGACGCCGCCGGCGCCGCCGCGCCCGTAGAGGAAGCCGGCGTTGCCGCCGCCCCCGCCGGCGCCGGCGGCGCCGCCACCACTTTCCTCCCCACCTTCGCCGCCAGCGCCGCCGTTGCCAAAGAGCCCACCGGAGCCGCCGGAGCCGCCGGAGCCGCTCCCGCCGGCGCCGCTGCCGAGTCCCCCGGACCCGCCGGTGCCGCCGGAGCCGAAGAGCATGCCGCCGGCGCCGCCGACGCCGCCGGCCCCGCCGGTGACGCCGAATCCGCCGTTGCCGCCGGTGCCGCCGGTGCCGAACAGCCCGGCAGCCCCGCCAGCGCCGCCGGCCCCGCCGATGCCGCCGCTAGCGGGCCCGCCGTTGCCGCCGGTGCCGCCGATGCCGCCCAATAACCCGCCGACGCCACCGTTCCCGCCGGCGAAGCCGATGCTTCCGGATCCGCCGGCGCCGCCGTTGCCCAACAGTCCCGCGGCCCCGCCGTTACCGCCGGCGGCGGATGAACCGATCTGGGCGGATCCGCCGGGTCCGCCGTTGCCGAATAGCCCCGCAGCCCCGCCGTTACCGCCGGCGGGGTGGGCGACGCCGCCGGACGCGCCGGACCCGCCGTTGCCAAGCAGCCACCCGCCGGGCGCGCCGTTTGCTCCGCTACCCGGAGCCCCGTTGGCACCGTTGCCGATCAGCGCGCGCCCCGTCAGCGCCAGGAAGGGCGCATTGATCACGCCGAGCAGATCCTGCTGGATCGTCTGCGCCGGATTGGCCGTGAACGCCGCAACATTGGCGGCCTCCGCGCTCACATAGGATCCCGCACCCGCGGTCAGCGCCTGCACAAATTGCTCATGAAACGCCGCCGCCTGCGCACCGAGTGTCTGAAAGCCCTGACCGTGGGCGGAGAACACCGACGAGATGGCCGCCGACACCTCATCGGCGGCTGCGGGTATCACCGAAGTCGTCCGGGCAGCCGCCACCATGTAGGCCGCGCTGACGTTCGAGCCGATGGTTGCCATATCCGTTGCCCCCGCCGTCATCATTTCCGGCGCTGCGATCACATACGACATACCACCACCCCTCACTAACGGGTATGCCATCAATGGTAATCAAATGGTCAAGGGAGTGCACGAGTGATCCGTTACCCCACTTCGAGTTTGGGGCCGGAGCTGAACGTAAATACGATCAATTAACGCGCCAGCCAATTTGGGCAATTAATTGACTCGCCAGCCAATTCATCTGCACTCTTCGCCAGCGTCGTATCGCCGCTACCTGAGCGGCGACGAACGCATCCACCTCCCGAGCGCCGCACCCGTAGACGAACTGTTGCATGAGGGGCTACATGCACGACAGAGCGAGATTGCCACGGACAACGAGAGCAGCCCAATCACCAGCACTCACGTCGCGAGACTCCACCTCACAAGGTCCCGGTCCACTCTGGAAGCGGGACCTTGCGTCGCGTGCGGCTGCCCAACTAGGTGTCAGAAGGCGGCTTCGTCGAGCTCCATGATGTCGTTGTCCAGCGTCTCGATCACCTCGCGGGTGGCTGTCAGGTGCGGCAGGAAGTTCTTCGCGAAGAACGAGGCCACCGCGACTTTGCCTTCGTAGAAGGATCGCTCCGCGCCGGTGGCACCCGCGTCGAGTGCCTCCACGGCCACCGCCGCCTGACGCTGCAACAGCCAGCCGATGATTAGGTCACCGACGCTCATCAGGAAGCGCACCGAGCCCAGGCCCACCTTGTAGAGGCTGGTCTCGTCCTCTTGCGCGGCCATCAGGTAGCCGGTCAGCGTGGCCGCCATCGCCTGTACGTCGGCCAACGCCGTGGCCAGCAGCGCGCGTTCGGTCTTGAGCCGGCCGTTGCCGGTCTTGGCGTCGACGAATTCCTGGACCTGGCCCGACACGTAGGCCAGCGCCTCACCCTTGTCGCGGACGATCTTGCGGAAGAAGAAGTCCTGCGCCTGGATGGCGGTGGTGCCCTCGTAGAGGGAGTCGATCTTGGCGTCGCGGATGTATTGCTCGATCGGGTAGTCCTGCAGGAAGCCGGATCCACCGAAGGTCTGCAGGCTTTCGGTGAGCTTCGCGTAAGCCTGCTCGGAGCCGACGCCCTTCACCACCGGCAGCATCAGGTCGTTGACCTTCACGGCCAGGTCAGAGTCCAGGTCGTGCACCGCCTTGGCGACCGCTGCGTCCTGGAACGTCGTGGTGTAAAGGTACATCGCACGCAGACCCTCGGCGTAGGCCTTCTGGGTCATCAGGGACCGGCGCACGTCGGGGTGATGGGTGATGGTCACCCGCGGTGCGGTCTTGTCGGTCATCTGTGTCAGGTCGGCGCCCTGAACGCGGGACTTGGCGTATTCCAGCGCGTTCAGGTAACCGGTCGACAGGGTGGCAATCGCCTTGGTGCCGACCATCATTCGGGCGCTCTCGATTACCTCGAACATCTGCGCGATGCCGTTGTGCACCTCGCCGACCAGCCAGCCCTTGGCAGGTACGCCGTGCTGGCCGAGCGAGAGCTCGCAGGTCGCCGAGACCTTCAAACCCATCTTGTGCTCGACGTTGGTGACGAACGCGCCGTTACGCTCGCCGATCTCGCCGGTCTCGAAGTCGAACAGAAACTTGGGCACGAAGAAAAGTGATAGGCCCTTGGTGCCGGGACCGGCGCCCTCCGGGCGGGCCAGCACCAGGTGGATGATGTTGTCGTACAGGTCGCCGGAGTCGGCGGACGTGATGAACCGCTTAACGCCGTCGATGTGCCAGGAACCGTCGTCCTGCTTGGTCGCTTTGGTCCGGCCGGCGCCGACGTCCGAGCCGGCGTCCGGCTCCGTGAGCACCATGGTCGCGCCCCAGCCGCCTTCTGCGCTGAGCACCGCCCACTTTTTCTGCTCTTCGGTGCCGAGGTGGTAGACGACGTTGGCGAAGCCTGCGCCGCCGCCGTACATCCACACCGCGGGGTTTGCACCCAGAATGTGCTCTTGCAGTGCCCACACCAGTGCCTTGGGCATCGGCATGCCGCCGAGGGCCTCGTCGATGCCGGCCTTGTCCCAACCAGCGTCGTGATACGCGCGCACCGACTTCTTGAACGCCTCCGGCAGTGCCACGGAGTGCGTCTTCGGGTCGAAAACCGGCGGGTTGCGGTCGCCCTCGACGAACGACGCCGCGATCGGCCCTTCGGCCAAACGGCTCATCTCGGTCAGCATTTCGTGGACGGTGTCGGCGTCCAGGTCGCTGTATTCGCCTTGACCTAACGCTTTGTCGACGCCCAGCACCTCGAAGAGGTTGAATAACTGGTCACGGACGTTGCTCTTGTAGTGGCTCACTGCAGTCCTCCTCGTTGAGAATGCCACGCGTGGTTGGGTACCGAACGCTAAGTTACCCACCAGTAACTCAGTTAAAAATATATCCAACTGTGACCTCACGCAAGTCGATGTGACATAAATTTCATTGTCTAATAAACCAACCGGTTGGGATACGCTCCGTTGCGCGGCTGGCAGGCCCGTGATCTGCGACGATAATGGACCAAATGAAGAGCGCCCGAGGCGTCACGGCCCTGCCCGTAGTGGATCTACGAACCGATGCCGGCCAACTCCGAGACCGCCTTCGTGCAGCGGCCCACGAGGTGGGCTTCTTCTATCTGACCGGTCATGACGTGCCCGACGAGCTGGTCCACAGGGTGCTCGATGTGGCACGGCGGCTGTTCGAGCTACCGCAAGCCGACAAAGACGCCATCGCAATGGTGCGCAGCCCGCATTTCCGCGGTTACACCCGGCTCGGTGGTGAGCTGACCCGTGGAGACGTGGATTGGCGCGAACAGATCGACATCGGACCGGAACGCCCTTCGATCGGCGGGTCCGGCAAGCCGGACTATCTCTGGCTGCAGGGCCCCAACCAGTGGCCGGCCGCGCTGCCGCAGTTGCGCCCGATCATCGACGAATGGGACGCCGCATTGTCGAGGGTGGCCCGCACCCTGCTCCGGCATTGGGCGGCCGCGCTGGGCAGCCCACCCGACGTGTTCGACGCGGCGTTTGCCAAGACGCCTGCCACGCTGATCAAGATGGTGCGGTATCCGTCCCGTGCGGCCAGCGCTCAAGGCGTGGGTGCGCATCGCGATTCCGGTGTTCTCACGCTGCTGCTGGCGGAGCCGGGCAGCCGGGGTCTGCAGGTGCGTCGAGGCGGCTGGGTCGACGTTCCGCCGCTGGACGGGGCATTCGTTGTCAACATCGGTGAGATGCTCGAAGTCGCGACGCGCGGCTACCTGCGGGCTACCGAACATCGGGTAAACCTGGGCGCACCCGCCCCCGAGCGGATTTCGGTGCCGTACTTCTTCAATCCTCGGCTGGACGCGCAGATGCCGGTGCTGTCGCTGCCCGAAAGCCTGGCGGCACGCGTCGACAGCGGCTGGACGCCGGCGCAGGATCCGTCGGACCGGATCTTCTCGGTCTACGGTCGCAACGCCTGGAAGGGCAGGTTGCGCGCGCACCCGGATGTGGTCGCCGCGTACGGGTACTCGGCAGGTAGGGTTTGAAGACCAGAATTCCGCGCGATCCGTCCACGACTTCAAGGGGCTATGAAGTCCGGTGAACTCATCGAACAAGCTGACACCGACCTCGCTGCGTGAGGCATTCGGCCATTTCCCGTCCGGGGTGGTGGCGATAGCCGCCGAGGTTGCCGGAATCCGGCACGGCCTGGCCGCCAGTACCTTTGTCCCCGTCTCGCTGGATCCCCCGCTGGTGTCTTTCTGCGTGCAGAACACGTCGACGACGTGGCCCAAACTCAAGGATCTGCCGATGCTGGGCATCAGCGTGCTCGGCGAGTCACACGACGACGCGGCGCGGACGCTGGCCGCCAAGACCGGAGACCGGTTCGCCGGGCTGGAGACGGTGTCCAACGACACCGGTGCGGTCTTCATCAAGGGCACCGCGCTGTGGCTGGAGAGCGCGATCGAGCAGCTGATCCCGGCCGGGGATCACACCATCGTGGTCTTGCGGGTCACCGAGGTGACAGTGGATTCCGAGGTGGCGCCCATCGTGTTCCACCGCAGCGCGTTCCGCCGCCTCGGCGTCTGACCTCACGGCCGCGAGACTGAAACTGGCTACGCGTTTCCCGAGGTGGAGCCGTAGGTAGCCACAGTCTCGCGGGAAGTTAGCGCCTGAACAGCTTGTTGCCCAGCCAAACCACTGGGTCGTACTTGCGGTCGGCGACCCGCTCTTTCATCGGAATCAGCGCGTTGTCGGTGATCTTGATGTGCTCCGGGCACACCTCGGTACAGCACTTGGTGATGTTGCAGAAGCCCAGGCCGTGCTCTTCCTGCGCCTGGTCGCGCCGATCCAGGGTGTCCAGCGGGTGCATTTCGAGCTCGGCGATGCGCATCAGGAAACGCGGTCCCGCGAACGCCTGCTTGTTTTCTTCGTGGTCGCGGACCACGTGACAGACGTTCTGGCACAGGAAGCATTCGATGCACTTGCGGAACTCCTGCGAGCGCTGCACATCCTCCTGGGCCATCCGGTATTCGCCGGGCTGCAGCTCCTTGGGCGGTGCGAAGGACGGGATCTCGCGGGCCTTCTCGTAGTTGAACGAGACGTCGGTGACCAGGTCGCGGATCACCGGGAAAGTCCGCAGCGGCGTGACGGTCACCACCTCGTCCTCGGTAAACGTGGACATCCGGGTCATGCACATCAGCTTGGGCTTGCCGTTGATTTCGGCAGAGCACGATCCGCACTTGCCCGCCTTGCAGTTCCACCGCACCGCGAGGTCGGGCGTCTGGGTCTGCTGCAGGCGATGGATGATGTCGAGGACGACCTCGCCCTCGTTGACCTCAACCGTGAAGTCGTGCAGCGCGCCGCCGGCGTCGTTGCCGCGCCACACCCGCATGGTCGTGTTGTAGCTCATCAGCCTCTCCGTCCTGGGTGGTCGGCCAGCTCTTCCTCGGTGAAGTACTTCTCCAGCTCGGAGATCTCGAAGAGCTCAAGCAGATCCTCCCGCATCGGCACCTGCTCCTTACGAGTGACGGTGACGTCGGGAATCACGTCGTCACCACCGGCGGCGCGGCAGACCAGCAACACCTTGCGCCACGACGAATCCATGCCAGGGTGGTCGTCGCGGGTGTGCCCGCCGCGGCTCTCGGTCCTGGTGAGCGCCGCCTTGGCGACGCATTCGCTGACCAGCAGCATGTTGCCAAGATCGATCGCGAGGTTCCAACACGGGTTGTACTCGCGCTGCCCCTCCACGCGGATGTTATTGAACCGCTCGCGGAATTTGCCGAGCCGGCCGAGGGCCTCGGTGATCTCCTCGGAGTTGCGGATGATGCCGACCAGATCGTTCATCGACTGCTGCAGTTCCAGGTGCAGCGTGTAGGGGTTCTCGGCGGCGCCGCTGGACGGTCCGTCGAAGGGAGCCAGTGCCCGCTGTGCCGCCGCGTCGACGGCGTCCTGCGAGACCTTCGGGCGGCTGCTCAGCGCGCGCGCGTAGTCGGCGGCGCCCAGGCCGGCACGCCGACCGAAGACCAGCAGGTCGGACAGCGAGTTGCCGCCCAGTCGGTTGGAGCCGTGCATGCCGCCGGAGCACTCGCCGGCCGCGAACAGCCCCGGCACCGTGGCCGCACCCGTGTCCGCATCGACCTCGATGCCGCCCATCACGTAGTGACAGGTGGGTCCGACTTCCATGGGCTCTTTGGTGATGTCGACCCCCGCCAGCTCCATGAACTGGTGGTACATCGACGGCAACCGGCGCTTGATCTCCTCGGGGGTCAACCGCGACGCAATATCGAGGTAGACCCCGCCGTGCGGAGTGCCTCGGCCGGCTTTGACTTCCGAGTTGATGGCTCGCGCGACCTCATCGCGGGGTAACAGGTCCGGGGTACGGCGAGCTGAGTCGTTGTCCTTGAGCCACTGGTCGGCCTCTTGCGCGGTTTCGGCGTACTGGCCTTTGAACACCGGCGGGATGTAGCCGAACATGAACCGCTGGTTGTCGGAGTTCTTCAGCACGCCGCCGTCGCCGCGGACGCCCTCGGTGACCAGGATCCCTTTAACACTCGGCGGCCACACCATGCCCGTCGGGTGGAACTGGATGAACTCCATGTTGATCAGCGTCGCGCCGGCGCGCAGCGCCAGGGCGTGGCCGTCGCCGGTGTACTCCCAGGAGTTGGAGGTCACCTTGAACGACTTGCCGATGCCGCCGGTGGCCAGGACCACCGCAGGGGCCTCGAACAAAATGAACCGACCGCTCTCTCGCCAGTAGCCGAAGGCTCCGGCGATCGCGTCACCGTCCTTGAGTAGCTCGGTGATGGTGCACTCGGCGAACACCTTGATGCGCGCCTCATAATCGCCGAGTTCGGCGAAATCCTCCTGCTGCAGCGAGACGATCTTCTGCTGCATGGTGCGGATCAGCTCCAGGCCGGTGCGGTCACCGACATGCGCCAGCCGTGGGTAGGTATGCCCGCCGAAGTTGCGCTGGCTGATCTTGCCGTCTTTGAGGCGGTCGAACAGCGCGCCGTAGGTCTCCAGCTCCCAGACCCGGTCGGGTGCCTCCCTGGCGTGCAACTCGGCCATCCGCCAGTTGTTCAGGAATTTCCCACCGCGCATCGTGTCGCCGAAGTGGGTCTGCCAGTTGTCCTTGGGGTTGGTGTTACCCATCGAGGCGGCGCAGCCACCCTCGGCCATCACGGTGTGGGCCTTGCCGAACAGCGACTTGGACACCACCGCGACCTTGAGACCGCGTTCGCGCGCTTCGATGACCGCACGTAACCCCGCGCCGCCGGCACCGATCACGACCACGTCGTAGGAGTGCCGCTCGACCTCGACCTCAGTCATGAAACCTCACTCAACTTTCTGATATCCGTGAAAAGGCTTCTCAGCCAACAAATCTCAGGTCCGGGATGGTGCCGCTGGCCACCAGCGCGATGTACAAATCGGTGAAGATCAGCGTGCCGAGCGTGATCCAGGCATACAGCTTGTGCCGGGTGTTCAGCCTGCTGACCTGGGTCCAGATCCAGTACCGCACAGGGTGTTTGGAGAAGTGCTTAAGCCGCCCGCCGGTCACGTGCCGGCAGGAATGGCAGGACAGCGTGTAGACCCAAAGCATGATGACGTTGCCGACCAGGATCAGGTTGCCCAGGCCGAAGCCGAATCCACCGGGTCCGTCCTCGGAATGAAACGCGACGATCGCGTCGTAGCTGTTGATCAGCGAGATGATGCCGGCGATATAGAAGAAATACCGGTGGGTGTTCTGGATGATCAGCGGGAACTTGGTCTCGCCGGTGTAGTGGGCGCGAGGCTCGGCCACCGCGCAGGCGGAGGGCGACTGCCACACCGTGCGGTAGTAGGCGCCGCGGTAGTAGTAGCACGTCAGCCGGAACAGCAGCAGGAACGGCAGCGTCAGCGCAGCGTACGGCAGCCACCACACATCCGGCAGGATCCGCGGCCAGAAGTCGCTGGCCTCCCCGCAAGCCGTACTGACGCACGGCGAGTAGAACGGCGTCAGGTAGTGGTACTTCGGGACGAAGAAGTAATCCTGCTGGAAAGCGCGCACCGTCGCATAGATGAGGAATGTGGCGAAACCCAGGTCGATTCGCAACGGAGACAACCACCACCGGTCGGTGCGTAGCGTCCGTTGCTGGATGCGGGCGCGCGTCGGTGAAAAGACACCGGACGCAGGACGGTTCGTCGCTGGTGCGCTCATCTAGTTTGTTCCTCTTCGAACGGGCTGTTGTTCGAAGGGTACACAGATATAGCCCGCCTTTGATCAGCGGGCTTAGGTTCTCACGACCTGTTGTGACCCCCGACACCCTCGTCATCGACACCGCGCCAGAAATCCCTGTCGTACTCGGTGTCGGGAATGGCGATCTTTTCGCGGGATTCCTGCACTGTGGCTCGATCCAGGTCCAACTCGGCAACATCAGTGTCGAGTAATTCGACGTCGCTCAGGATCCGCTCGGCGTCGATGACGATGCGGCGCATCGCCGGGCTGTCGCCGTAGCGCGCCTTCAACGAGTTCGCGCACCGCCGGAGGCCGCCGATGAGGTTGTGCAGTTCGGCGAGTTCAGGAGCGGTTGACACGGGATCCCCCTGGGCAAGATGGTGTTACGGATCACAATACTTCCCGATACTATCCCGCTATGCCAGCCGAGTCAGGTCGATCCACCGCGGCACAGCGGGCCACGGCACTGCTGGAATTGCATCAGCCGGGCAACCCCGTAATCCTGCCGACCGTGTGGGACGCCTGGTCGGCGCGCCTCGCCACGGGCGCCGGATTTGTCGCACTCACCGCGGGTAGCCATCCGCTGGCCGACTCGATCGGAAAACCGGACGGCGAGGGTATGTCGTTCGAGGACGTGCTGACCCGGGTCGCTCAAATCACCGCCGCGGTCGACGTCCCGGTGTCGGTCGACGTCGAATCGGGCTATGGGCTGCCGGCCGCCCGGCTGATCGAGGGCTTGCTGAGCGTGGGCGCCGTCGGCCTCAACATCGAGGACACTGTGCACTCCGAGGGCAAGCGGTTGCGGTCGGCCGGTGAACACGCGGAGTTGGTGGGCGCGCTGCGGACGGCCGCCGATGCCGCCGGGGTGGATGTCGTGATCAACGCCCGTACCGATCTGTTTCTGCGGGCCGACGGTGACGAATCGGACCGCGTCGAGCGGGCTGTGGCGCGATTGACCGAGGCCGCCGCGGCCGGCGCTGACGTCCTCTATCCGGTGGGCCGCCACGCACCGGAGACATTGCGGCGCTTGACCACTGAGTTGCCGCTGCCGGTCAACGCGATTGCGTTGCCCGACCAGGACGACCCGGCGTCGTTTGGCCCGCTGGGCGTCGGCCGGATCAGTTTCGGCCCCTATCTGCAGTCCGCGCTGGCACGTCGGGCCACGGAGATACTGACCCGCTGGGCCTAAATAGGTTCCAGCATGCGATGTGGCCGGCGGAGCGCCTGGCTGACCGGGTCGTCGAGGTTCGGATCGTGCGGACGCCGCGCTGGGTGCGCAACGAGGTCCGAGACGTCCGGGACTCGCTGGCACAGCCGGCAGACGCGATCGTGCCCGATCAGGCCGCCGCATTCCGCGTGCCGATAGGTTCGGGTCGGCTTGTTCAGTAAATTCTCGGTGCCCCAAGTCATCATCGACCAGAGCAGTGGCCACAGCTGCTTGCCTTTGGCGGTCAGCTGATACTCGTTCGCATCCTTTGCCAGCACACCTTCCGCGACGAGGAACGCCAGCCGGTCGGCCAGCACTGCCTTGGGGATGCCCAGGTGATTGTGCAGATCGCTGAAGCGCCGCGCCCCGTAGAAGGCGTCACGCACGATCAACAACGTCCAGCGTTCGCCGACGATCTCGAGGGACCGCGCTATCGGGCAATTCTCGTCGGGGTACTCGCGGGGTAGGGCCACCCAACGATATTACCCCTTGCCGGTCCATTCACCGAACCGTATAGTCCAGTGTCATCAGGTTCAGTCACCGAACCAATTCGGATCTTGAGGAATGCCATGGCAAGTAGCGTCAAGTCGGCCAAATATAAAATCGTGCCGCACACCCTGAACCGTGTCGACGTATCCACCGGTGTGGCTTTCGACGAATTCAGAGCGGCTTTCGAGGAGGCGGCGCCGCCGTTCGACCCCGCGACCGTGCGCGAGGTCGTCGGTCGCGGTGGAAGCTGGGACGAAGTCCTTGCGGCAGCAGCGATTAACGCACCAAACGATCTGATGGTGTACGCCACAATCGACGCATTGCCGCTGCTGAGCCTTGCCGGCCACACGACCAAGGCGGTGGAATACCTGCTGGGCAACCACACGATCGCCGAGACGATGTTTCGCCATGACCCGAGGGCACTGCTGTACGCACCGCTGCGGGTCCTGATCTACGCCGACGCCGACGGCAATGCGGTGTTCTCGATGGACCAGCCCAGCGCCGCGTTCGGCAGCCTTGGTGTCGCGGACGTCACCAAGGTAGGCGAGAGCCTGGACCGCAAGGTCGTGAACCTCTTGCGGGTGATCGGAGTCGAGGCCGATCAGGCTTTCGCCTGAGCCGCCAACGTCGAGTCGTTGGGCGATTTTCGCGAATCTCCGCCCGACGACTCAACGTTCGGCCCTTTCGGCTGGAAACTACTTGGTGATGGCGATGCGCTGCGCCTGAGTTCCGGCGTAGGCACCCGTGACCCGGACGGTCAGCACACCCGCGTCGTACGAGGCGGCGATGGCCTCGCCGGTGACGTGCGCCGGCAGCTGGAAGGAACGGCGGAACGATCCGTAGCGGATCTCCTGCAAGGTGCGGCCGTTCTGCTCCTCGGCGTGCTCGTCACGGTGCTCGCCGTGGATCACCAGGCGGCCCTTGTCTACCTCGACATTGACATCCTTCTCGACGTCGACGCCGGGTAGCTCCAGGCGTACGACCGCGTCGTCGCCATCCTTGACGACCTCCGCGGCCGGCCTGAAATCACCGGTTACCGGTTTGTACCAGTCTGCCGTCGCGGCGGGGCCGAAAAAGTCGCGCAGCCACCGGTCGGTGTCCCAGGCCGGTCGCGACCACAATGCGAGATTACTCATGTGCTTCTCTCCTTCTGTGTGCTCAAGGCCGGCGCCTTGCCGGCCGGCTATCTCTACAAACATGAGCGGACCACGCTAAAGTTCCGCAGGGCAGTTCGCTGGCAGCGAACGGAGCCGCCGAGCGTCGACTTGCCGCTGAATTCAGGCGATTTCAGGCCGACAACTCGACGTTGGGCCCGGTCTTGGGACGACGAAAGGGGCGATGAAAGCGCAGGGATGTCCTACCAGACGTCGCCCGCGCGCCAATCGCATATCAGGTCCGCGCTGGTGTCCAAGCTGATCCCGACCGGCAGCACGAACACTGTTCCGTCGTCGTCGGGGGTGCGCATCGGTCCGGTTGGGGCAAGCACCGACGTCGGCCCCCGCCACGGCAGCCACCCGCGCGACGAGTACAGGCTGCGGGCCCGGACCGTGGAGCTGAGGGCGCCCAGTTGGTAGGCGCCGCGCATGACCTGCTCGGCGGCGTCCAGCAGTGCGTGCACCAACCCCTGACCGCGGCAGTCCTCCCGCACGGCTACACCTTCGACGTAACCGCAGCGCAGCGCATTCCCCCGGTACACCAACCGCCGCTGCACCACCGCGGCGTGCGCGATGATCGCGCCGTGGCTGCAGATCAGTGCGTGCATTCCACCCAGCGTGTGCTCCCAATCGGTCTCGGTGAAGCCGCCGGCGAACGCCTCGGTAACCATCTGGCGGACGCGTTGCCGGGCCTCGCTGTCGAGATCGGCGGTGTGGACCAGACGGGCCGTGTGTACCAGGGTGTGCACAGTCCTTGTTTTACCAGCTTGTCGCCTGCTCCGCGCTTTGAGCACGCTTTCAAGAATGCTTCAAGAATGCGCAAGTCGGGGCCGTGCCCAGTGCAATCGCACATGCTGACCGGGCCGCACCTGGGCGAGTTTGTCGATGTCCTCGTCGATCACGACGCCGGCCACCGGGTAACCGCCCGTTATCGGGTGATCGGGACCCAGGATTACCGGTAAACCGTTGGGCGGCAATTGGATCGCGCCGCGGGTGGCGCCCTCGCTGGGGAGCTGCCGGTCCGGGTAGCGGTGCTGCAACGGGCGGCCGACCAGCCGCATTCCGACTCGGTCGCTGTGGTCGGACGCCACCCAATTGGTGTGTACCAGGGCATCGGGATCGACCAACCAGTCGTCGCGCGGCCCCGGCACCACCAGTAACTCCACCGCCGTGCCGGTGAGGGCGGCCACCGGGGCCTGGTCGAGTTCGGGGTAGTCGGCGGTGTGCTCACCGATCGGCAGCCGGTCTCCGGCCCGCAGCGGCGACGGGCCGATCGCCGACATCACGTCGTAACTGCGCGAACCCAGCACCGGCGCGACGCAGATGCCGCCGCGCACCGAAAGATACGTCCGCAGCCCTGCGCTCGGGGTGCCCAGGGAGATCACCTGGCCGTCTCGAACATGATGAATACTGTTGGTACCGAGAATAATTCCATCTACGGTCGGGTTGCTGTCGGCGCCCGTGACCGCGATATCGATGTCGCCGCCGCTGACCCGGGCCGCGAAACCACCGAACGTCACTTCGACGGTCGCCCGATCGTCCGGATTGGCGACCAGCCGGTTGGCCAGCGTGTGCGCGCGGCGGTCGGCGGCTCCGGACCGACCGACGCCAAGGTGAGCCAGCCCGGCCCGGCCGAGGTCCTCGACGATGGCGAGCGGTCCGGTCCGCAAAATTTCCAGGGTGGTCATGGCGGCCTCTTTACGTTGCCCGGAACTGAACCCACATGCCCTGTGTCAGCAGCGCCGGAGCGGGTCGCTCGATGTCCCACAGAATCGTGTCGGTGTGGCCGATCAGCTGCCAGCCCCCGGGCGACCGACGCGGATAGACCGCGCTGAATTCGCCCGCGAGGGCGACCGAGCCGGCCGGCACCGAGGTTCGCGGCTCGGGTCGACGCGGCACCCGCAGCCGGGGATCGCCGTCGACCAGGTAGGCGAAACCTGGTGCGAAGCCACTGAATCCAACCCGCCATAGGGTGCCGCAATGCGCGTCGATCACCTGCGAGGTGGTCAGCCCGGTGCGGCTGGCGACCTCGGCGAGGTCGGGACCGTCGTAGACCACGTCGATCACCACGTCGGCGCGGCGGTCGGCCGGAGCCGCCGGGATCGCGTCGGCGGTGACCCGTAACTTGCGCAGGCGTTCACGGGCGGCCCCTTGATCGCGGGGGCTGTCGAGCTTCACCAGCACGGTTCGGGCGCCCGGAACGATATCGACCACACCGGGCAATGCCGCGCCGGCCAACGCAGCCGCCCACGCCAATACCTCAGCGGTGCTGCCGCATTGCACCATCAGCGCTTGGTCGCCGTAGTCCAGAATCGAGTTGCCGGTCAGCTCAGTGGGCAAGTCGTTCGACACGTCCGTCACGCTCATTACTCGACGGTAGCCCCGGAGCCGGGCCGGGAGCGAGGGCTGGCGGGGGATTTTCGAGCACTGCCAGAGGTGCCTTAACGAAAGCTCAAACAGGCGGCATCAGCCCAGGATCTTGCTGATCTGCGGCGGCAGTTGATCGGCGACCAACGGGTAGCTCAGCGGCGATGAAAAGGCGATCGCGCCGGCCAGGTCCTTGGAGGTGAAGATGTGGCGGTTTTGCGCGGTCGCTTGGGAAGCCGCCACGTCAGGATCGGCAAGCAGCGCCTTCTGGTCGTCCGGGCTCTGGGTCGTCCAGATCACCACGTCGGCGGACTCGAGGACCGCTTTGATGTGATCGCGCGGGATGACGGCGCGGTGATCCGTGGCGAAGGGGTTGATGCTGTCGGCGATGATCAAACCCATCTCGGTCAGGAAGTCGGTCCGCCAGCCCGCCACGGTCGCGACGATCGTACCCTGCCACAAGGTGCCCTGCATGAGCAAGGCCTTCTTGTTCTTCCATTGCGGATTCTTTTGGGCGACAGCGGCGAACTGCTTGTCGACCCCGTCGATCAGCGACCTCATTTGATCGGCCTGAAAGACCGCTTGGCCGATCGCGGTCGCCTGATCCTTCCACGGCTCGAAGAACGCGTCGCCGCCCGACTGCGGAACGGTCGGGGCGATTGCCGATAACTTCGCGTAGGTGTCGGCGTCCAGACCTGCGTTGACGGCCACGATCAGATCCGGTTTCAGGCCGGCTATTTGGTCAACCGGAATGCCGTTGTCCAGGCTCAGCACCGTCGGCTGGGCGGGCCCCAGCTTCTGCTGGGCCCACGGCCACACCCCATACGGCTGGTCACCAAACCAGTTGGTCACGGCGATGGGCAACACCCCCAACGCGAGCAAGTCGTCTTGCTCGGTGTAACCGGCACTGACCACACGCTTGGGTGGCTCTTTGATGATGGTCTCACCGAACAGGTGGGTGATTGTCACAGATCCGCCGGGGTTGCCTGGCGATTTGGATGACGAGTAGCCCGAAATCAGCTCGGCGGCTCCGCCAACCCCAGAGCCGAGCAGCCCCGCGGCCCCGGCCAGCTGTAAGAATCTTCGCCGATTCCATCGCTGTCCCATCGCGAGAGAGTATCGCGTTGCCCGGGCTCAACTCAGCTGAGCGGGATGCCGGCGTCAGCAAAGTCCGGGGCCCGGTATCCGTGAGGGGGCGATACGCCGGTCGGGGTCGACCGCCACGCGCACCTGACCCAGCCGTTGTCGCGCTGCGGGTGGGAGTCCGTCGACAACCTCGGCGCGGCCCTCGGCGAACGATGCGGCCGCCAACCCCACGTCGGCGGGCTGCGCGGCGGTGGACACTTGGGTGAGCCCGTGCTCGGTGGCCGCACGTGAGCTGGGATCCGCGGCCTGTCCCACCGCGTGCAGCAAGAATGGGCCGGGCACCGTGGTGATCGCCCCGTCTCGCACTGGCGCGGAGTTAGCCACATTCCGCAACTCGACCATTGCCATCGCAGAGTCGGGTCGCGCGGCCGTGTTCAGCACGTCACGGGCCAGCTGCGGCGTCGTCGGATCGAGCCAGCGGCCGATACCCAGCGCGGGCACTGGCTTGGGTGGGTCGAGATGGATCTGAGCCAGCCGGGCCGCGTCAGCCGGCGCCCAGCTGCTGTCCAGCGCGGGCGAGGGTGCGCCACGCAGGGTTCTTAGGAGCGGGGCGGCAGCATCGGGGCCGGTGGGCGAGGCGAACGCCAGATGCACGACCGCAACGCCGCGCAGTGCTGCGGGAAACGGCGAATCCGGCGGCGTATGCAACACGCTGATGCTCGTGGACAACGCATCGCCGACGTCACTCATGGCGCTCGACCACGCCTCGACGACGGGGTTGAGGGCAGTGATGTCCCACAATTGGTAACCCGCCCACAATGCCTGGGGTGCAACGAGTTCAAGTGTGAGGCTGGTGGCGATACCGACTCCGCCGCCGCCGCGAAACGCCCACAGCGCCTCGCGGTCCACCGGATCGGGTGCATCGTCGGCGGCTCGCCGCAGCCCTCCGCTGCCGTCGACATAGTCGACAGCCAGCAGACTCGAGCTGGCCATGCCGTAGGGGCGGGTCAGCCATCCCACCCCGCCGCCGAAGGTGTAGCCGGCAATGCCCACCGTCGGTGAGGACCCGGCCAGCCCGAACAAACCGTGCTGCTGGGCCGTCGAGTTGAGCGCGGACCACGTCGCCCCGGCGCCCGCGTGGGCTACGCGACCGGCCGGGTCGATCGACACCTCGTTCAGGGCGGACGTGTCGATGAGCATCTGATCGGGTCCGATCCGTGCGCCGGCGCCGTGCCCGCTGGCCTGCACTGCCACGCCCAGATTCCGATCGGCAGCCCAGCGCACTGCCTGGGCGACCTCCTGTGCGCTGTGCGGGTGGGCGACCGCGGCCGGCTGTTGTGTCGTGCTGGAGTTGTGTGGAGAGGTCGCGGCGCGATACGCCGAACTACCGGGCCGCGACAGCAGATCTTGATTCATCTCGTTCACGACCTTCCTAGGAAATGAGCAGGAGCGCAGAAGTGATGAGCATGACGGCGGCGGTGACGCCATGAACCCCCCAGGCGATTGACTTTGACTTGGGGCCGCCGTTGCCGAGCACGATGGCCGCGTCGGCGATCGGAATGATGGTGGCGGCCAATATCACCCAGCCGAGCAGGTGCGTGGCACCCGCAGCCATGAGAATCAAGACGAACAGCCCCGATGCGATGTCGCGGACGCCCTTGACGCTCAGATAGGCGCCGACGGATCGCTGGCTGAGATCTGGTTGTACACCGTAGCCGGCGGCCGCGACGCGCGGCGCCAGAATAAACCGTGCGCCGATGAAGATGATGCCCGCGGCGATCAGTCCGGCGAGCACGTAGCCGATGGTCGTGATGGTCATGTCGAACACTCCTAGGGTTCTGTCAGCGGATCGGCGAAAAGGATGCCGGGTCAAGCAGCACCGGCTGAACGTCGACGATCTCGTCGACGTCGAAGCCGGCCATGTCGGCGGCGAATTGCGGGCTGGTCATGATGTGCCGCGTGAGTTGTTCGGGGTCGGTGCCCGGTGGGTAGCGGATCAGCGCGACGAGTCGGTTCGCGCCGCCTTGTTCTGTCCACACACCGTGGGTGGTGACCCCGAAGGTCGTGAACGTTGCCAGGTGGCGGGCCCAATGCACCGTGGCGTACCGCTGCAGAGCTTCGGGTGAGCGCAGGGTGTAGATCCTGAGTTGAAACATCGGATGCTGTTCTCCTTCGGCTGATGTCGGCTGGTGTGGATCCATGGCTGTGGGCGCGTCAGATCATCAGCGCCACGCAGAGGGCGGCCACTGCCAGACCTTGCAGCAGGGCGCGAGCGCCGATGATTCGGTCCCACTGTGCCTGCAGCACGCGCCCATTCGGTAGCGGCTGCCCAGCGTCGGCGGCCGCCGTGAGTTGTCGATTGATGGGTGCGCTCACCTGTGTGTAGAGCACAATCCAGACCAGCAGCGGGACCAGCGCGGCGCCCGCCGCGATGGCTTGGGCCCAGTGTGCGGCCACCGTGGCCAGCACCGCGGTTGCCGCGGTGGCGAGCACCCCGAGCACCCCGGGCACCGGCATTCGCCGGTCGCCGTAGCGATGCACGCTTCCCATCACCGCGACCAGGTCGCCGTCGTTGACCAGCGCCAACGCCGGTCGCAGCGCGATCGCGCAAAACACGTCGGTGCCGTAGACCACCGCGGTACCCAGCACCGCGATCAGCGCGGCGCCGCGGGTGAGCAGGTCCAGGTCCATGTCGTAATCCCCTCGGTCGTAATTGCTAGCAACGCTAACCCCCAGTTCGATTCGTGTCAATAGCATCGCTAGAACAGATAGCGATGCTAGGATAGCGTATGGCATTCGAGGAGACCCGGGAGCGTGAGCGGGCCGCCCGCCGGCGGCTGATCATCACCACGGCCCGCGCGTTGGCCGAGGCCGAAGGCTGGGATGCCGTCACCACGCGTCGGCTGTCCACCGAGATCGAATACAGCCAGCCTGTGTTGTACAAGCACTTCACCGGCATGGAACACATCGCCGAGGCCGTCGCCGTCGACGGGTTCGGCGAGCTCGCGGAGATGATTCAGGCCGCCCGCTCGGATGCCGGCACGGCCGGCGACGCCCTGACCCGGATCGCGCACGCCTACCTCGACTTCGCCCGCGACAACCCGGCCGTCTACGACGCGATGTTCACCCGCGTGACCAGCCTGCGCTTCGCCGCCCAAGACACACCACCCCAGCTGAGAGCGGCCTTCGCCGAGCTGCACGAACCGGTCGGCGTGATCGCTGACGAGCATGGCGCGGACGCGCTCACCGAGGTGTTCTGGGCCGCACTGCACGGACTGGTCACCCTCACCCGCACCGGCCGCCTACGCCCCGCCGACGACTCCGAACGTCTCCAACTGCTCGTCAGCCAGTGCACCAACAGACGAGAAACGATGCGCTAGGCAACCCTTTCCGGGGTTCCTACGTTTGGGACCAGCCGGCTAGCGGTTCAGCTCGGCGAGGTTGCCGGCGGAGTTCGCGGGGGATAGTCGCCGGGCAGGAGCAGCGTCTGCCGCTGTGACGTGTCGCAGCTTGGGGGCGCTGGGTCCGACGGGGTAATCGACTGGGGGTATAGGCAACGGATTTGTTCACTGCTGGCCTCAGTGGTGCTCTATGGCTGATTCGTCGAAAACCACGAACAGTCAACGGCAGAGGATTGTTGTGCGGCGGCGCGGCCCGCACCCGGGGGTGCGGGCCGCGCGGTTATGTTTGATGTGATGCCATCACCTGCCTTTCACCACCGGGTTGTTGAACTCGACGCGGTGGCTTCTCGGTTGGGCAGCCGCGATGGTCGGCACGGACAGGTTGCACCACCGACCAGCCGGCCACCCCCGCTCGCGCTCCCCGGCCGATCAGGCGTTGATCACCTGACGACCATTGGAGCGGCCGACCGCAATCTTGCGGGGTTTAGCCCTCTCGGCCACCGGGATTCGCAGCCGCAGTACCCCCCCGTCGTATGAGGCATCGATCTTGTCGGTGTCGAGGTTTTCTCCCAGCACCAACTGCCGACTGAATACCCCGCGAGGACGCTCGGTGGCCAGCATCTCCCGGCCGGGATCAACATCGGGACGTTCCGCGCGCACCGTCACCACGTTGCGCTCGATGTCGAGGTCCAACGACTCCTCGTTGATCCCAGGAAGATCGAACTCGATGACGAACTCCTCACCCTCGCGCCAGGCATCCATCGGCATCACCGCCGGACGGGCCGCGGTCCCCAACACCTGCTGGGCGAAGCGGTCGAGGTCACGGAACGGATCGGTTCGCATCAGCATGGTCGCCACCTCCAATTCTCCAATCTAGTGTCAGATGTCAGTAAATCTATGCCAGTTAGCACATATTTGATATAGCAGATGCGTCATGCTTGGGCAAGCACGAAAATTTCTGAGGCGAATCGAGGACACCCGGAGACCAATGACCAGCCAACACCGCAACGAACGACCTGCAGACGATCGCGGGGTCTATGGCATCTCAGTCGCCGCAGAGCTCTGCGGAGTCCCCGCCCAGTCACTGCGGCTCTGGGAACGCCGTGGCCTGCTCGCCCCAGCCCGCAGCCAAGGCGGCACTCGTCGCTACAGCGCCGATGACCTCGCACGCCTGCAGCGCATCACCGCCTTAGCCGCCGCCGGCATCAACATCGCCGGCATCGGCCGCATCCTCGAGCTCGAAGAAGACAACGCCATCCTGCGCACCGCCAACATCCGCAATCGCAATCGCGCTGACGACCCCAAGCCACCGACCAAGAGTTGACTCCCCTGGCGTCGCCTGTCGTGGTGAGGTCGGCAAGTGCGCGGGGCGGTGGCGCACTTCCCCTGATTCCAGGCCGGCCGGGGCGGCGGATCATCAGGTGCGCTTACGGGACGAGCACCTGCTCGGCTGATCGTCCCCTGATGCCCGCAACTGTCCACGCGGACACGTCGGACAAACGGATGCGCAGCGAGTCATGCTCGACCATGGTGCCTGCGACGTAGCACCGGACTTTGCGGAGATGAAGAAAGACTCTGTCCTGCTCGGCTTCGAGGGCGCCGATGCGGCCGGCGACATCCTCGGCATCGTTTCTGGCGAAGAACTTGGCGACGTAGTGGCCGAAGTATTCGCTGGGCACCGTTATTCCCGTCGCCACACCCCACGGCAGGTACAACGTCACTTCGATGCTGACGGAATCGGCTTCGGCGTCGATGTGACGCAGGATCGCGTCGGTCCCGACGGCGTCAGGGTCAGGTAAAGCCATGTCTGGATCGTAGAACACTTCCGAACAGAACCGAAGGAAATCTATTGCGCTGAGGGTAGACATTTGCCATCAGTGTGGTTATAATATCCGATGCAGACAGAGCAGAGGGTGATGGCACGGGAGATGACGAACTACCCGTGATGTCAAAAGATCAGTGGCGGTCAGACATGCGAAGACCGAGGTAGGACAGCAGTTCTCAGACCGTCAAGCAGTAGTACCCGCAAGTGAATTACCCAGCACAAGGTAGAAGGAAGGGAGGAGTTACCGTCGGATCGCCCGTGATGACGACTTATCGGGCCGATGCCGCAGTTTCAAAGCAGTGTCGATAGATGGTAATGATGTCCTCAGGGCCGGTGGCCCCGGTGCGATTGTGTGCCCCGGGGTGCCGGCCCTTCACCATGAGGAGACTGTTGGCTACCAAGGGTTGCCGGGGTCCCGACTCTGCACGAGCGGTGCCTCGTGCTGCTTCGAAAGGTGTTGTGCTAAGCGCAAACGGTTCTGCCGACAGCAACCCGAACGACAAGTTCGATGACGAGGACTACCCCGCTTACAGCATGGGTAGCGCCGCCCAAATTCTGGGAACCACCCCAGGGTTCCTGCGAACCCTCGACGAGGCGAAACTACTCACTCCCCAACGCTCCGAGGGCGGACATCGCCGTTACTCCCGCTATCAGCTGCGGATCGCTGCGAGGGCTCGTGAACTGGTCGACCGCGGCACAGCCCTCGATGCGGCATGCCGCATCATCGTTCTTGAAGATCAACTTGCTGAGGCCCACGCCATCAACGCCGCACTTCAGCGCAGCCTCGACGATCGGCGCGACGCTCCCAGCGACGATCCTCAGCCCCTGAACGCGGCTGATCCTGGTTCATCAGCTGTGGCAGGATCTGGCTGACTCCATCCAAATCCGTCGAGGTTATGTCTGCGGGCCCCCATATTTCGTCCAAGGGCTGTAGTCGGCGATCAGCTCCTCCTGCGCCGGGCGCTGATCGGCGGGCACGTGCTCCAGGTTGATTCGGATCCGGTACCAGATCGAACTGGGCCCGCGCATGCCGTCGAGCAGGACATCGGCCGGCTGTAGCTGTCTGGCCACAGCGGGGTAGCGGTCGCGCCAGGTGTCCAGCGCGGCCATCGCCTCGTCTTTGGTTTTGGTGCGGGCGATCTCGATGAGCGGCTTCGAGGACTGACGCCTGCCGTCGGCGCGCTTTGCGGTGGTTTTGGCGCCTCTCGGCGCGCGCTCCGGGGGCCCCAATTCCTCGGCGAGCATCAGCAGCCGGTCGAGCTCGCCGACGCTGTGGTCCATGCCCGCCCACGGATCACCCAGTTCGGCGATCCGGCCCGGAACGGTCGCGATGGTGAACGCCTCCGGCTTGCAGTCGGCGACCTCGTCCCACCGCAGCGGCGTTGACACCCGGGCGTCTGGAGTGGCCCGCACCGAGTAGGCCGACGCGACCGTGCGGTCTTTGGCGTTCTGGTTGAAGTCGACGAACACCCCTTCGCGTTCTTCCTTCCACCACCGGCTCGTTGCCAGGTCGGGCGCCCGGCGCTCGACCTCACGCGCAACGGTCTGGGCAGCCAGCCGAACCTGGGCGAACTCCCACCGCGGGGCGATCCGGGCGTAGACGTGAAAGCCGCGCGATCCGGATGTCTTCGGCCACGCGGTAAGCCCGTAGTCCTCCAGCACGTCGCGGGCCACCTGCGCGACCTGGACGATCCGCTGCCATGCGACACCCGGCATCGGGTCCAGGTCGACCCGGAGTTCGTCGGGGTGATCGAGGTCGCCGGCGAGCACCGCATGCGGGTTGAGGTCGACGCACCCCAGGTTGATCACCCACGCCAACCCGGCGGCGTCGTGGATCACGGCCTCGGCGGCTGACGTGCCCGATGCGTAGCGCAGTTCGGCGACGTCCACCCAATCCGGCCGGTTGGCCGGCGCACGTTTCTGGAACACCGCCTCGGCGGAGATGCCCTTCACGAAA
>Ga0182012_10001182_pt1 | contig 28874 bp, 23 predicted proteins | sample 612S2SmetaG_FD_120486 | JGI IMG/M metagenome (GOLD analysis project Ga0182012, IMG submission 120486) | Permafrost microbial communities from Stordalen Mire, Sweden - 612S2S metaG | ecosystem: Environmental > Terrestrial > Soil > Wetlands > Permafrost | place: Sweden: Stordalen | collected...
ATGCAGATGCGGCCCGTTTGCTCGTCCTGTGGCGCCCACGTAACCAATGACATCGTTAACCTCAACGTGCTGCCCTTCTGTTGCCTGGAAGCGCGACATATGGAGGTAAATTGTCTGGACGCCTTGTCCATGATCAATGGCGACAGTGCCGCCGCGCAGATTCCACTTCTGAACAATTTTGACGATGCCCGGCGTGATTGGGTGAATGGGCGCACCTTCAGCGCCGCGTTGATCAACGCCCGCGTGGAAGTCGCCGGTGGGCTTTCCATTGTGAAAGCGCTGCGAACCAAACGGAGACGTGGTGCAGCCCGGCAGAGGCGCTTCAAAAGGTTCCTTCCAATAGCGTTCGGGTGAAACCGTTTGACGAAACTTGCCCACGGTGGATTGCTCACCTGGAGACGGCTTCAATGTCGAAATGGTGGGCGCGATAGAAATGTTTTCTTGCGCATAGTAGCCATCGTCGACCGTAATCTCCGTTGAGTGTAAAACCGCTCCGCCTTGATCGAGAAAATCTAATTTATATTTGCCCGGCTTTTCCAAGGTAGGAATTGGCATGAGACCCAAGGCAGGTCCGTCTTGCTGAGGGAAAAGTGTGATGGTTCGGCCATTCATTCGCGCGCTTACGGCTTTGTCGCTCGTGACTTTCATCACTTCGCCTTGACTCGGCTTTTCGGGAACGGCTTGGAAGACCTGCGCCAACGCGCTAGTGGCCAGCAAAACTGTGCCCGCCGCCAAAGTGAAAGGGAACCAACGCATCTTTTAAGCTTAGCGGTAAGCTCAGCAGAGACTGTCATTTAAGGCGGTAGCCAGTACAGGAATAGACAGCGCACGCATTTCTTCGAGTAAAGATTCAGCTACAATTTGAACGGCGAGTAAAGTTGGGACAAGGCGCGGCCGCCCCGATGCTCGTCACCTCGTTTGTCCAGCCAAATGGAAGCAACCCAAAAAGTTCCCTCTGCGGCCTCGAAAGCTGCTACCACTGCCAAAGTGGTTGTCGCAACAACCGTTGCACTCACATTCATCAGTTACTGGCGAGGCGCAGCTGTCGTTTTGAGCGATTTAGCCTCTTCAATGTTCTACGCCGGAGGCATCGCAGAAGTAGCCATTGGGCCGTCGGCTGCGTGGTTCGTGTTGTTCGTGATGATTTTCAGCTTTGCCGTGCGTTCCGTATATATGGAAAGCTGCGGCATGTTCGTACGGGGCGGCGTTTACGTAGTCGTCAAAGACAGCATGGGCCCGGTGGTGGCCAAGGCATCCGTTTCGGCCCTCGTCTTCGATTACATTTTGACGGGGCCAATCAGTGCAGTTAGCGCCGGCCAATATCTTGGAAGCCTGCTCAATGAGATCTTCGCCTACCTTCACCGCGGCATAACGGTAAACCCGAATCTCTTCGCTGTGTTCTTTTCCGTTTTGGTTACGATTTATTTTTGGCGAAGTAACATTCGCGGTATCCATGAATCGAGCGGCCAGGCATTGCGCATTATGCAGATCACGACGGTGATGGTTGTGGCCTTGTTGATATGGTGCCCGCTCACGATTTTCTTGAAAGGCAAATGGCAGCTTCCCTTGTCTCCGATTCCTAGCCATCTGGTCTTTACCGAAGATTCACTGGGCTGGTTCAAAGGAACGATGTGGCCGACTTTCCCGATTGTTGCTGTAATCATCGCTTTCGGCCATTCATTGCTCTCGATGAGCGGCTTCGAAACGCTGGCGCAAATCTACCGCGAGATTGCGGCGCCTAAGATCAAGAATCTTAAAATCACCTCCAATATCGTATGTGTTTACGCGATCATCTCCACCGGCGTAATCACCATGTTTGCGACGATGATCATTCCCGACAATATCCGCAAAACGTATTCGGATAACTTGCTTGGTGGCTTAGCAATGAACCTGGCCGGGCCAGAGCTTTTACGCCTTGGATTTCACGTGTTCGTAGTAGTGGTTGGCGTTTTGATTCTGGCTGGTGCGGTGAATACGTCGCTAATTGGCGCCAATGGCGTGATGAACCGGGTAGCGGAAGACGGCGTGTTGCTGGAAGAATTCCGCAAGCCGCACAAAAAGTTCGGCACCACCTACCGGATTATCAACTTCATCACCGCGATGCAGCTACTCACTATTATTTTGAGCGGCGGCAATATGGTGCTCTTGGGTGAAGCGTACGCATTCGGCGTTGTTTGGAGCTTTGCCTTAAAAGCGCTCGGCGTATTGGCTTTGCGCTTTCAACGACACGATCAGGAATACAAAGTCCCGTTTAATTTTCATATCGGCGGCAAAGAGATCCCAGTCGGTTTGGGAGCCACAACACTAGTCCTGCTGGCCACCGCCGTGGCAAACCTGTTTTCAAAAGAGTATGCCACGAAGTTTGGCATTGCGTTCACTATCGGCTTCTTTATCCTATTCACGATTTCCGAAAAAATCAATGCGCGGCGTCACAAAGAAATTCACAATGCTTCGCTCGAAGAATTTAATCTGGAGTATCAGCCGCAAGTAGAGGCGAAATCAGTCCACGCGCGTCCGGGAAGCGTTCTCGTTGCTGTCCGCAGCCGCAACAACCTTTCGCACTTAACGCGCACGCTCCAACGCACGAATCTGCGGCGAAACGACATTGTGGTGATGACAGTGCGACCGATGGAGCCTGAAAGCGAGTACGAACTTAAGGACGATCAGGTTTTTGGCGCTGACGAAAAGGCATTGTTCACCGATGTGGTGAATTTAGCCGAAAAAGAGGGTAAGCCCGTTGAGTTGTTGGTTGTGCCGGCGATTAATCCGTTTGACGCGCTCGTGCAAACCGCGGACCAGCTCAAGGTTTCGCGCTTGATAACCGGCGTTTCGCCGCGCATGACTTCGGATGAACTGGCGCGCCAAATCGGTTTGGCGTGGGAACGTTTGCCTGAACCGCGGCATCCGTTTTCGCTCGAAATCATCTGTCCCGATCGGCCTTCGACCTTTGTAAACTTAGGGCCACACCCACCACGACTCTGGCCGGAAGATGTCGACAGGTTGCACGATTTGTGGTTAAAGCTCAGCGCTGAAGAGAAGCTGGGTTCAAAGTTGCATCATCGCGATATTGTCGGGTACGCGCTGCGGCGTTTGGAATCAGAACTCGATAGCAACCAAAAAGCCGAAATACTACAGCAGTTGACCACGGAACTGCGCGATCACTAACCCTCGGAAATTATCGCTTCAGACTCAGCTTGATTGCGGAATTCTACTTCGGCCGAGTGAAGAATCTGCATGGCCTCACGCTCATTCTGCGCCACCGCAAGAAGAATATCGGCAATTGCGTCAACAGCGCCAGTATAGGAATTATTGCCAGTCAAAGCGCGATATTTCTTGGCAATTTCTTCGCCGCGGCGTCTGCGTTCTCGGATCGTAACCATGCTCTGCAACGATGATATCGGATTGGCACACGATAAACTCCTAGCAATGAGACCCTTATGGCGCTAGCCGAACGCTGGCTGCCAAAATCCTTCCTTGCGTTGCGGCACTACTCAACGCGGGACCTAGGCGCGGATCTACTGGCTGGATTGACCGTCGGCCTGGTGGCACTACCTCTATCTATGGCTTTTGGTATCTCGTCGGGTGTCACCCCGCAAGCCGGCATTTACACGGCGGTGATTGCCGGCTTTCTGATCTCCGCTTTTGGCGGCTCGCGCATGCAGATTGGCGGGCCAACTGGCGCCTTCGTAGTGATCGTCGCCGGGATTGTGGCGAAATTCGGATTGGCTGGCTTGTCGCTCGTGACACTAATGGCTGGCGGCATGCTCGTGCTCATGGGCGTGACGGGTTTGGGCGCGGCGGTGAAGTTCATTCCACGTCCGGTGACGATTGGATTTACTAACGGCATCGCGCTTCTTATCGCGTCAACCCAGATAAAAGATTTCTTGGGTTTGCAAACAGGCCCGGTGCCGAGCGTATTCTTGCCGCGAATGGAGGTACTTTTTCAGAACTTCCGAACTCTGAGTTTTCCCGCCTTGGCGGTGGGTGGATTGTCGCTGGCGTTTATCATTTTCTGGCCGCGAGTGACGAAGAAAATACCAGGATCTATTATTGCGCTGCTGGTAGCGACCGTAGTTGTGACGCTTTTCAAGCTGCCGGTAGAAACGATTGGCTCAAAATTCGGCGGCGTGCCCAGCGGTTTTCCGCATTTTCAATTACCGCAATTTCACTCGGAACATATCATTCCGTTGCTTTCGCCCGCGTTCACAGTTGCGTTGCTGGCTGCCGTTGAAAGCCTGCTGTCCGCTGTGGTCGCTGATAGCATGAGCGGCGACCGGCATAACTCAAACGTGGAGTTGGTGGCTCAAGGCGTGGCGAATATGATTTCGCCATTATTTGGCGGTATTCCAGCCACTGGTGCGATTGCCCGCACGGCAACGAATATTCGGTCTGGCGCGCGCACTCCAGTAGCGGGCATGATTCACGCACTCACGCTCTTAGCGATTTTGTTAGTCGCAGCGCCTCTTGCACGTTACGTTCCACTTGCAGCACTCGCGGCAATTCTATTTGTCGTTGCGTACAACATGGGTGAGTGGCGCGAAATCGGCACTATCGTCCGTTTGTCAAAACAGGACGTCTCTGTTTGGGCCGCAACGTTCGCGCTTACCGTGCTGGCCGATCTAACTGTTGCGGTCGAAGTGGGAATGATGTTAGCGGCGTTGCTCTACATCTACCGCGTCTCGCAAACGACCACCGTAGTGCCCGTTACCGACGATTACATTGAAGAGGGCCGACCCCATATTTTGCAAGATAAACAGGTTCCGCCTTACGTCACAATCTTGCGCATTCATGGGCCCTTCTTGTTCGGCACGACAGAGAAGCTTGAGGACGCCACGGCGGACCTAAAGGGTTATGGCCAAGTTGTGGTCGTGCGTTTGCGTAACATGACCGCACTCGATGCAACCGGTTTACACGCTCTCGAAGTGTTAGCCGGACGGTTGCGCAAATCAGGAAGAACACTGCTGTTGTGCGGCGCGCGCGACCAGCCATTGTCAATGATTCAGAGCGGTAATTTCCTGCATGAGTTGGGCCCCGAGAATCTTTTGCCGCACGTGGAAGCCGCCCTGGAACGCGCCAAGCAGATTAACGCGGCGTTTGGTGGAGTGGGCTCTGAGATGGCAGAAGATTTTTCACGCAGCAAAATGTAGCGGACTTGGCTAACATGAACGAATGCGAACCATTTCCGCCTTGCTGTTGCTTTACTCAGCCATTCCTGCCGGAGCGCAGGACGTAAAGACCACCGTTCTGAAGCATCTGAAAATCTCCAAGGAATTTTCGCTGAAAGTTGCGGAAGCCATGCCCGAGGATTCGTACGATTTCAAATTGTCGCCTCCTCAAATGACTTTTGGTGAGCAGATGACGCATCTTTCGCAAGCCCTCGATTTTTTTCTGAGCCCGTTTTCGGCAGCAAAACCTTCTGAAGCCAAACCGGCATCCAAATCGAAGGCCGATGTGATTGCTTTTATGAAAGTTAGTTTCGACAAAGCGATTGAGCGAGTAGAAGCCGTTAAACCGAAGCAGCTCACCACGACATTCAAGACGGACGAGGGTCCACTTACCGGGCTGGAGTTGCTGTTAGCCATGATGGACCACACTACGCACCATCGCGCTTCAGCGGAAATGTATTTGCGAGCAAAAGGGATTGCTCCTCCGCAATATAGTTTTTAAATTACATGGCTCTGCAATTCACGACTTCCTACCTGCAAGACTCGATTGAGCTATTTCGTCACTACAAGAAGCTTGCCGACCGGGCGATGGCGCAGGTCACCGATGAGCAATTAACAGCGACGCTGGACGCGGAGATGAACTCTATTGCGCTCATTGCTAAACATATGGTGGGCAATATGCATTCGCGCTGGACGGACTTTCTTACGTCCGATGGTGAAAAGCCGAATCGCAACCGCGACAGCGAGTTTGTGGATGCGCCGGCGGCTCGGGCCGAGTTGCTGGCAATGTGGGAAGGCGGCTGGCGCTGCGTTTTCAATGCGCTAGAACCGCTATCGGAAACCGATCTGGTGCGGACCGTACACATTCGCGGCGAGGCTCATTCGGTGATGCAGGCAATCAATCGCCAGATGGCCCACTATGCCATGCACTGTGGGCAGATCATCTTGCTGGCCAAACATTTTGCGGCCGACCATTGGGACACGTTGAGCGTGCCGCGAAACAAATCCACCAAATTTAATCGCGCGGTTTTCGCAGGCGAGAAGAGCCAGCGTTAAAGGAAAATCCCCATAATTGCCGCGCTCGCTATCCTGATGTTTGACGAATGAAATTCTTAATCCGCAAAGCTGCCGGTAGTTACCGCAACTGGATGTATGGTTGGGAAAATGGGCTGGCGAACCGCTCGACTGACCGGATTGTCCGGCCATTCGAATTCGGTCTTGAATGGAGCACCAACTGGCCTGGCACAAAGGACTTTCCACCCGACGGAGCCGACCCTGTTGACTACATTGAGCGACTGAACCAGCGAGCCATTGCGCACTCCGACGATTTTTTTGCGTACGCTCCGCCTAGCGATTTCACAATGTATAAGCAAGCAGACGGCGAGTGGTTGAGATTCACCTCACCAGTGGCGACGCCATTCGTTGAGAACAATACCGTCCATTGCATGTGGTATCCGGCGAAGGGTGGTGGCAGGAAGGCGTTGACGTTGCTGCCGCATTGGAATTCGAAATTGCCGCAACACAATGCGCTTTGCGCCGGCTTGCAGCGCTTGGGCATTTCGGTTTTGCGCTTGAGCCTGCCCTATCATGATGCCCGCATGCCACAGCATTTGCAGCGCGCCGACTACGCGGTTTCATCGAACATTTGCCGCACTATTGATGCCACACGTCAGGCTGTGATCGATACGCGTGCGACGTTTGACTGGCTTGAACAGCAAGGCTATAAAGATTTGGGCATCGTGGGCACGAGCTTGGGTTCTTGCTACGCTTTTTTGGCGAGCGCTCACGACCCCCGGCTCCGCGTCAATGTCTTCAATCACTGCTCGACATTCTTTGCCGACGTTGTCTGGGAAGGTCTGTCGTCGCGACATATTCGCGAAAGCCTGGAAGGTTCCGTTACCCTTGAAGAGCTCCGCAAAATGTGGTTGGCCATTAGCCCGCCGAGTTATTACGAGATGTATTCCACTCGGAAGAAAAAATCGAAATTCATCTATACCCGCTACGACACAACTTTTCCGCTGCACCTTTCGCGGCAGGTAATTGAAGGCGCGCGTAAACGGAATTGGGATCACGATTCAGTTGAACTGTTGTGCGGGCATTACACGATGGGGGAGTTTCCCTTTAAATTCCTGACCGGCTATGAAATATGTTCGTTTGTCAAGCGCCACCTCTAGGCGGAAATGTTAAGTACTTAAATATTTCGGCTTCGAATCAGGGGGTTCGTGCATCGAAGGTTATAGTGAGTCTTTCAGGAATGAAGCTTCTATCTCTTTTGGCCCTAATGTTTCTGGCTGCGCCCGCTGTGTTTGTAGGTCAATCTTTCCAAGACCCGTCAGTGCAGGGGAGCGTGCCCGAAGGTACGGCGAGTGCTACCCCGATTTCGCTCAGTTTCGTTGAGGCGATCAGCCGGGGGCTGAAAACAAACCTCGGCCTGCTCACCAGCCAGCAAACCAGCGAGGAGCTACGAGCGCAGCGTTTGCGTGCTCTAAGTGCATTATTGCCGCAAGTAGATGCTTCTCTGGGCATCACGGAGCAGCAGCTTAATCTTCAGGCATTGGGTTTTAAAGTTTCCTTGCCCCGCAACATAGGGTTTCAGATACCCAAGATTGTTCCACCCTATTCGTACCAGTCTGCGTTGTTGAACACCTCCATTACTCTGTTTGATTACCGCCAATTGAGCAACCTAAAGGCGGCTAGAGAATCGCAGAAAGCCGCGCAATTGAGCGTTAACAATGCCAGGGATTTAGTGGTGCAAGCTGTGGGCGACGCATACCTTCAAATCATTGCCGACGCGGCGCGCATCACGGCCACCCAGGCCGAGATCGATGCCGATAACGCCGTCTATACCAACGCGCAGCGCCGCCACGATGCGGGTACGGCTATTGGGATCGACGTGTTGCGCTCGCAAGTAGAGCTCAAGCAGCGGCAACAACAGCTCGTGTCGGTTACAAATCAGTTCGAGAAAGATAAGCTGGCCCTGGGCCGGCTGATAGGACTACCGCTAGGCCAGGATTTCACCGTTACCGATCCGTCGCCGGCTCTTCCGATGGAACAAATGGCGGTAAAGGACGCACTCGATAAAGCGTATGAGCATCGGCCCGATTTTATGGCGGCCAAGTCCCGCCTGCTCGCTGCGCAGCTTACCGTTCGCGCTTCCAAAGCCGAGCGCTATCCGACCCTCACCGCCAATGGCTATTATGGCGACGATGGCCTGAGCCTTGCTGGAAATTCGCACGGTGTCTTTGTCGCAACTGGAGCAATCAAATTCAATGTGTTCGATGGTGGCCGCATCAAGTCCGACATTCTTCAGAACAACGCTGAATTAACAAATCGTCGCAATGAGCTTGAGAACTTGCGCGGTCAGATCGATTTCGACGTTCGAAGCGCGCTCCTCGATCTGAAAGCCGCCGCTGACCAGGTTGAGGTCGCCAAGAGCAATGTTCAACTGGCGGGTGAGTCTTTGAAGCAATCGCGCGATCGTTTCTCCGCCGGCGTTACCAATACCGTGGAGATAGTCCAAGCCCAGCAAGCCGTGGCCGTAGCCGACGAAAATTTGATCGGAGCTCAGTTTCAGTACAACGTTGCCAAAGTTTCGTTAGCCCGAGCACTTGGCTTAGCTGATGAAGGCGTGCGGAACTACTTCGCAAAGCAAGACCGTTAGGTTGACCACAAACGAGGGGCCCAAAGCGTAATCAACCCTCCCAATCGTACACTCAAGTAGACTAAGATTCCCAGGCAGCGCATACCCTCTAGTGATCTTCGACACGGAAACATTTCAACCTGTTTTCGATCATCAGAAGATATATCCCTGCGAAGCCTATACCTAGCTTATTTGCGAGGTGATGCCCCACCCCAAGCTAAAATAGTCTAGACTAAAGTACTAATAGAATTGTACGGGACTATTCCCCCGGATTGCACCGAGTAATAATGGCCTAAGAGTCTTGACAGCAATCTCTTAAGTCCTATTGGAAAGGCCTAGCCGGGCCGTCGCGCGCTGGTTAAGGTACTAATTTATGCAGCACTCTGAGTTTGAAGTTCCAACCGATAGTGGTCAAGCCGGCGGCGCGCCGGAGCCCTCAGGCGATCCTGTCGCGGCGCAAATTGCTGCGGCTCTCGATCAGGGCGATCATGAGACTGCGGGCAATTTGCTGCGCCTGGCGCTCGAAGCGACTCCGGAAGATAACCGGTTGCTCAGGCTTGCCGCCAAGCAACGACGCCAAGCAGAACGTTTCACTCGTATCTACTCCTTGCTAAGAGAAACGGGCGAGGCAATTGAGGGCGATTCTTTCGTAAATGCTGTTGGGGCATTCCGAGAAGCCGCAAACCTTTGCCAAGGTTTTCCAGCGTTTGAACGAGCGACGTTTGAAGTAGCAGTTGACGAGGCGGAAAAGCTGGGAGACCGCAACTGGCGGGTTGCCCGAAGTCTGCTAGAGGACGCTGGCCGCATTAATCCGCATTTGTTTGTACCGGAAAAGTTGTTGCAACAGATCGCAGCGGCCGAGCGCGCTGAGACCATTGCCAACGTTCTTTCTGAAACGGCGCTTGCCAAGCCCGCCGAGTTGGAGCGCGCGCGCGATCGCCTGACTCGAACGCTTGAGCTTTACCCCAACGACATAGGTTTGTCGAGTCGGCTTAAATCTATCGAGTCCACGATTGAAGACAAACGTAAATGGGACGCGCGCCAAAAGCGTCTTAAAAAATTAACCGATCTTCGCGCCGCTTTGCAGGGTGAGGAAGACCCTTCGCAAGTGGGCCAGTATGTGCCGCTGAGCGAAACTCTGGCAGGTCCACATTCCAGCGAGCCGGAATTCAGCGCCATTATTGACGACATTAAGCACCAAGTTCTGAGTAGCGAGAGAGCAGTGGTGGCGCTAAAGCAAGACCGCATTGAAGATTGCTTGGAAGAGTGCGCGTGGGTGCTGAGCCGTATGCGTCACCACAAGCTATTTCTAAAGCTCAAAGCGAATGCGGAAGAACGCGAGTTGGCATTGGTAGACGAGTACTCCAATTGCGCTTCGCGTATCAAAGAGCTCTTGGCCGAGGGCAGACTTGCCGAAGCAGACAAGCTCTGTTCGGATGCGAGCGCCAAACTTCCGCAATTCACCGACCTGAAGGAACTCGCCGCCGAAATCGCGCAACGCAAATCGGAGCAGAATTTACATCAACAGCAGAATGTAGAAAGTGCTCACCGGCTGGTGGAGCGGGGCGAAAAAAGTCTGCGCGAGCGTCAGTTCAAAGTAGCCGAACAATCTTTTGCGAATTCGCTGAAGCTACTTCCAGAAAATAAGAATCTGCCCGGTCACATTGTCGCAATTCTGCATGGCTACGCACGTTCGGTCGTGCGCGAAAACGGCGACTCGGCTAACGAGGCTTTGAAGATTGCCGAACGGCTTGTGCCTGGAACGGTTGTACCGAAGGATTTGGTTGAATCCTTGCGCCAGAAACGAGAGCAAGCGAAGGCCGAGGCAGTCCGCTGGTCATCGCTCGATCGAATTGGGGACCTGGATAGGCAGGCAGAGTCCAGCAAGAAGCGCGCGGACTTGGTTGCTTTGCGGGACGAAGCGCAGAAAAATAACTTCTCTGAATCCGACCATGCCGACGTAAAGGAAGCTTCCGTTTCGCTGTTGGACAAAATCGATGCAAAGATCGCGGCTTTCGATCAACGAAAGTCACGCCGCCCCGCCATCGTGCGAGTGCTCGGCCTGGCCGCCACGATCTTGATTGGAATCGGTTTGGTCTATTTTCTAAATAAGCGAACAACTCTGCCAGCAAACGCACTAACTCCAGCCAAGCCAGCGACAGTCGAAACTGCAGCTATTCCGAAAGCCCAGCCGGTTCCTGCGCCAGCGCCCGTTCAGCAAGCCCCCGTACCAGAAGTGAAAGCTGCGCCCCCGAGCAGCGTTCTAGACGCAACTCTAGCCCCGATTCCTACTAAACGAGCTGCAACGATTCAGATCCGTGGAGCGGTGGGAACCGAAATCAAACTCGATGGCGTCCTGTTAGCTAAGTCGGCCAAAAAACTTCTTACTAAGCAAGTAGCCGCCGGCTCTCACTCTATCGAACTTTCGCGGGGCGGTTACCTTTCTAAAACCATCACACGGTCCCTAGCTCCTGGACAAGTTCTTGTTCTCACTGGACCCGTGCTGCAACTTGAATCATCTGACGCGCTGAGTCTTGCCGCCGAGCGCCAGGATTGGAAGAATGTTCAAAAGAATACGAATCTTCCATCGCTAGAAACCTTCATGTCCAGGTATCCTAACGGTCTTCACGTAGCCTTGGCGCGTGAAAAAGCTGACGGGTTGCGCTGGCAGGCGGTTGATAAAGGGAACCCAGATTCTTTGCGCGCCTTCGTGGCCAAGTATCCTTCCAGCGCCTACGTTAGTGAGGCGAGTAAAGACTTGGACACTATCCTAATCGCGCGCGAAAGCAAAGCTGAGGATAACGACTGGACCAACGCCGACCATAGCAATAGGGCGGCGCTACAAGATTTCCTCCGGAAGCATCCCAACGGCCGCCATGCGCCGACTGCGTCCACGGCTCTCGCTGAACTGGAGCGTAACACCCGCAAGGCCGAGCTTCAAAATGTTGAGGAAGCTGCCTGGCGTAAAGTGAACCAGCAGGATGAAGCCTCGCTCGAAGCTTACTTACGCGATGCGCCAGCGGCTAGCCGCTATCGCCCACAAGCGGAGGTGTCGCTAGCAACACTTCGTTTGAGTCGCAAGCGGAAAGAAAACGCCACAGCCGACATGGCCGCCGTGCTTGGTGTGCTTTCCCGCTTCGCCAATGCTTGGAATAGCAAGGACCTGAATTCCATCCTGGCTCTTCAAAGGAACCTGGACAAGCGTACAGTGAAGGCTGAGCTTGCTCACGTCAAGGAGCTGGTAATGGAGATATCCCCCGCTTCCCCGCCGCAAATTGACGGAAGCCAAGCAGTCGTGCTTTGTCGCCGTCAAGCCTCCCAGACCTTCTCCGATGGGACCCGGAAAGAAGTCCCGGAAACCTTAGTGAGCTACGTGCTAGCTAAGCAAGATGGAAACTGGGTTATCGAAGGCACCCGCTAGGTAAACTGTCGGAAACCGACACTAAGTTTTTTGAAACAATTTCCTTAGTTGCTAGTCTTTTTTCCTTGTCCTGTAAGATACTGTCCCTATTCAGGTGAAATTATCCTTCGGTGGCTAAGGCAAATGAAAAACACTCATCCTTTGGGATTGTTGTTAACGGCAGTAGTGTTAGCAGCGCCAGCTTTTCCGCAAGCCGTGCCCATTTCAAGCGTTCCCGGTTTAGCCGCATCACTGCCCGCCGCCAGTGCCTGCACTGGCAAAACCAATCTTCTTTGCGCTATACCAAATATCTACGGTCCTTATGGGCTTGTTTTGCCACATCCGGGCGTCTCTCCAAGCTTTCAGTCGACGTTCCAAACGAACTTTGCCGCCACTGCGACTCAGCTTACCCTTCTGCCACCGGCCAGTCCAGCGTCTGGGTTCGTATATGAATACGATCCACAAACTGGACTGTATTCCAGAACGTCACAGAGCCTTGGTCCGGTACTTACTGAACGGGGGGAGACAATTGGCCGCCATAAGTTTTCCTTTGGCGGCACTTATCAGCGGTTCCGCTTCAGCAAGCTGGACGGGGTTAATCTTCATAACATCCCAGCTGTCTTACCCGCGGTTCAAAGCACTGTACCGGCGGGCGATCCCTACCTTGCTGCACAGTTTATCTCCACGCAAAACTCGCTTGATATTAAGATCAATCAATTTACTTTTAATGCCACTTACGGTCTGACTAATCGTATAGACGTTTCTGTGGCTATCCCTTTTGTGCAGGTGGGCTTCAACGTCAACTCGGTGGCGACGATCAATCGTATTGTCGGCACTGAACCTATTTTGATCCCGAGCGGAACTGCGGGTCAGTTTGTCGTTTCGTGTTGCAGCAATGGCGGACCTGGCCCGTATGGTCCGGTGTACGCAAATTATTTCAACCCTGCAAATCCTGCCGGTAGCACGATCCGCGAATTCTCAAACAACCAAAGCACCTCCCAGGGCGATCTCTATTGGAACCCGAGCAAGAACAGTGCCCAGGGTCTAGGCGATATCACGTTCAGGTTGAAGGCTAATGTCTATCGCAACGAGACTGTGAGCCTCGCCCTGATGACCGATGTGCGTGCCCCAACCGGCGACGCGGCGAATTTCCTCGGCTCAGGCACGGTGGGCGTGAAGCCCGTCGCTGCGCTATCTGTGCGCGCTGGGTGGCTCACCCCGCACGTTAATTTGGGGTATCAATGGAATGGCTCTTCCATTCTAGGCGGCGACCCGTATCTTGGAACGAAGGGTTCACTTCCAGGGTTTGCAGTTTTCTCTGCAGGCTCTGACCTCCCAATCTCCAAGTACGTTACCCTCTCCGCTGATTATCTTGGGCAGGAGTTAGTAAATGCTCTCCGCATCGGAACCACCACATTTACTTCGCCAGGGCCGTTGGCTTCCACCGGACAGGTGGGAACATTTCGAACGATTATTCCTTTAACAAACCAAGTCTACAATCAGAGTGACGCCGCCATAGGAATCAAAGTCAGTGCCTTCGATCACTTGCTGTTTACCGCCAACGCCATCATCGCCTTGAACAATTCCGGACTACGGGAGAAAATCATCCCATTAGTTGCTCTCTCTTACGTTTTTTGACAGGAGCCTGAGTTTGTTTACATGCTATCTCTTGTTCCGCTAATCGCAAGAAGTAGCCTTCGCAACCGCCGCCGCAGCGTGTTGACGATTCTGAGCATCTCCATGTCGTTCTGTCTTATGGGAGTGCTCATGGCCATGTATAGTCTGTTTTTTCTATCTGAACCGCCGCCAGATCAAGCCTTGCGCCTGATCGTAAGAAATCGCATCTCGTTTGCTAATCCCGTTCCGGTCTCTTACATCAGCAAAATCAAGACTGTTCCTGGGGTTCGCGAAGTCATGATCCAGCAATGGTTTGGCGGCACTTACAAAGACTCACGAGAACCATCTAATAACTTCCCGCGCTTTGCCATTGAGCCAGCCAAATTACTTGCGCTGCATCCGGAATACGCCATCTCCAGGGCGGAAGCCGCTAGCTTTTTGTCACGCCGCGACTCCTGCATCATTGGCCGAACGCTGGCTGATCGGCTCGGGATGAAGCTTGGCGACCGCGTCACTCTACTTGGGGACATCTTTCCGGCGCGCCTCAACTTGGTGATCGCGGGCTTTTATGAAAGTGCCGTCGATGATGAAGCTCTCTACTTTCACAACCAGTACCTGAAGGAATCGTTGCGCAAAGCTCCTGATTTCGCCATTATGCTGATCGTAAAAGTAGCTGATTCCGAGTCGGTAACATCTGTGGCGCATCGGATCGACGCCTTGTTCCGGAACTCTACCGCACAAACCAAAACGGAGACAGAGAAGAATTTTCGACTCAATTTCCTCAATTACCTCGGAAACGTAAAGCTGTTCCTATTCTTGGTTTGCGCATCGCTAGCCGGAACCGTCTTCCTGGTTGCCACGAACTCCATCTCCATGTCAGTCCGCGAGCGGTCGGAGGAAGTCGGCATCTTGAAGGCTCTGGGATTTTCCCCCAATGCGATTCTCTTTCTGATTACTGGGGAATCGATGTGGCTTGGCTTACTGGGAGGTGTGATTGGGCTATTCGGCGCGCAGTTCTTGATTGCCGCTATGCGAGATTTACCGGGAATGATTGTGAGTTTCTCGTCTCTTTCACTCTCTCTCGGTGTCACCGCCATTCAACTGGCAGTAGCGGCTTCCTGCGGCTTTCTGGCAGCCATTCCCACTGGCTGGCACGTTTCGCGACGGCCCATCGTCGTTTGCTTGCAAAACACAGATTAGAGGCGATTCCATGAAAATCCCCCTGAGCTACAACCTCCGCAACCTGCGCGTTCGCAAAGTAACGACATTTATGACGGCGTTCGCCGCGTCGCTGAGTGTGCTTGTCTTGGTGGCGGTGCTAGGCTTGGTGGCCGGTTTACGGCGCTCCCTCGAAGTCTCCGCGAACCCCTACCACTTGATTCTCATGCGTAGCGGTTCCACCTCTGAATTAGTGAGCTTGATCAACCGCGAAACTTACCAAGACATTCTTTCCCACCAAGGTATTGCTCTGGCATCGATAGAAATAATCACGTTAGTGACCGTTGCTTTGCCGAATGGCAAGGAGATGAGCGTGGACTTCCGTGGCATCACCGATGCCGGTTGGAAGATGCGTCCGCAAATTCATCTGGTTTCGGGCCGCCTTGTCAATTCCGGAGCTAGAGAGATCGTGGTTGGTAAGTCCATCGCTCAAATGTGCCCCGCTGCTCACCTTGGCGGCACTCTGCAGTTTGGCGAAGGATCTTGGACTGTTGTTGGCATTGTTGATGGTGGGCAATCTACCTTCAACAGTGAAATCTTCGGAGACCTGAATCAGGTCAGTACCGAGTACCATCGCTCAGATCTCCTCAGCTCGGTTTTGGTGGAATCTCGATCTAATGATGTCGAGTCTCTTGCGCGGAGCCTAAGAAACGACAGACGCCTTCATCTACTAGTACAATCCGAACGTGACTATTACGAAAGTCAGATGTCTGCAGCGAATCCCGTGAAATTTATGGGCACGTTTGTAGCGCTGGTGATGGCTTTAGGAGGCGCCTTTGCCTCAATGAACACCATGTATGCTGCAATCGCACGTCGCTCCTCGGAAATTGGTGTCTTGCGAGTTTTAGGTTTCTCGCGAGCGTCCGTCCTCACTTGCTTTCTCCTCGAATCAGTCTTGATTAGCCTATTCGGAGGTGCTATCGGTTGCCTGCTCGCGCTGCCGCTTAATAGCTTCGAAACCGCTATCGGGAGCTTTAACACTTGGAGCCAACTCAGTTTTCATTTCCGGGTCACTCCGGAGATTTTGTTGACTGGCTTGTTGTTTGCGGCGCTTATCGGGGCAATAGGCGGATTTTTGCCTGCCCGGAGTGCCGCGCGCAGTTCACTGATCGCCGCACTCCGGGCAAGATAGCTTCAACTTTAAGTCTTGATTTGTTTCGCCACAATCTGCGCAATATCAAGGAACAGCGGCTCATTCTCCATCGGGGTATCTCGGAAGACTGCCGTACAAAATGGACAGGCAGTCGCAATCACATCGGCCCCAGTGGCCACCAGTTCTTCAGCTCGTTCTTTATTTATCTGCTGCCCGCTTTCGTCACCCAGAAAAACTAAGCCGCCGCCTGCGCCACAGCAGAAAGAACGCTCCCGTGTGCGCTCCGGTTCTAGAACCTTAGCAGAACGGGCCAGCACTTGCCGGGGATCGTCATACACGTCTCTATAACGTCCCAAGTAGCAGGGATCATGAAATGTAACAGTCTGACCCTTATCCCCTTTCGGCAATAAATCCGCGTGACGCGCCAGGAACTCGCTGTGGTGCTCGATAGTCGCATCGAGCGGCATATTCCTTTCCGCCTCAGTGCTTGGTTCCAGTTGGTTCCAATCTTCGGCAATTGTCCTCACACAGTGCGGGCAAACCGAAACAATCTTGCGGGCGCCATAGTAGCGCAGAAGTTTAAGGTTGATTTCCGCCAGCTCCTTGGTGATGCCATCATTACCCAAGCGCCGCGCCGGATCTCCCGTGCAATACTCCTTGCTCATCACCCCGAACGACGTGCCCAGGTGCTTCATGATCGTCACAAAAGAGCTAATAATACTGCGGCCGCGCGGATCATAAGCTCCCATGCAGCCTAGCCAGAGGCAGTATTCCTGCGTCCCATCGAAAACAGGCAATTCCTGCCAGGCCAGGAAACGTTCACGTTCGGCTTCTTGCATACCCATGGCGTTGCCATGATCCATCAAGTTCTGCAAGAGCTGGTTAGCGCTATCGTCCTTCCAAATACCAGTGTTCATGGCGCCGCGCCGCAACCCAATGATCATCGACAAATGTTGAATACCGGCCGGGCAGTGTGTTTCGCAAGCACCGCAAGTGGTGCACTGAAATACCGCATTGGGCGAGATGGCTACATCCAGAATCGGAGCACTGTGGCCTGGTCCATACTCGTCAAGATAAAAATTCAGACCCAGAGCAATCAACCGCGGATCAAGCTCTTTACCCGTGTTGTAGGCTGGACACTGTTCGGTACAGCGTCCGCACTCCATACAGGAATAAGCTTGCAGCGCGGTGAGACTAGTGATATCGCGTCCGTTCAAGAGGCCGCGGTCTTTGGTGCTCCTCAGCGCTGGGATTCGACTAAAGCCGTCGCGCTTAAAAAAGAGCGCAAAAGGACTAAGCAACACGTGGAGGTTTTTGGCGCCCGGGATAAGCGGAATCAAAATTACCAGAGCGAGTGTGTGGATCCACCACACCGCAATGCCGGCAAGAGATGGCTGAGGCAACCACCATCGCGGGAGCAACGTGATCATGAGAACGAAGATCAGCGCTAGAGTCAGGTTGGTTTCTTGTGAAATAGGGCCCAGCCATTCCGATTTCACAATGTACCGGCGGAAGGCCAAGCCCGCGATAGAAAGAGTACAGCAAATCGCGAATAGGAATACAAACCAAAAGTAGAACAATCCCGCTGGGCTATCCCGGCCTATCAATGGCTTGTCGAATGCTTGACTAAGGTGATCTAACTCCGCGAATAGAAAAGCGCAGAACCCCCATAGCAAGAAAGCGTGAGCAAAGCCAGCCCAGCGGCGGCCCTCAATCACTTTCGCCTGACACAACACTTCCCAAAAGAAGCGCCAGCAGCGACTGGAGAAATTCTCGAAGCTAAAAGCACGTTCACGCTTAGCTCGCAAAATTATATGTAATACCCGCCAAAATCGCTTGGCAAATAACAAAAGAGAGGAGGTTAACAGTCCTAGTACGAGAATTCTTAGAGCAAAGTTAAAAGCCATCCGCAGAACTAGCAGCCAAAGTTGAGATTTTAGTAAACTAGGTTGAGGTTACGTGCGATATCTGATTTCGGGAGCCGCAGGCTTTATTGGATCACACATCTGTGATCAGCTAATTGAACAGGACCATGAAGTTCTTGCTTTAGACAACTTAATCACCGGTCACACGGAGAACATCGGTCATCTGATCAACCAGCCTAAATTCAGGTTTATCAAGCATGATATCTGTGATCCAATCGACATTCCAGAGCCAATCGACAGAGTCTTCCATTTGGCTTCACTAGCAAGTCCCGTAGACTATCTGGCTCATCCAATCGCGACGCTCGAGTCTGGTTCTACCGGAACTCGGAATATGCTCGAGATCGCAGTTAAGAAGAACGCGCGCTTTTTGCTAACCTCGACCTCCGAATGCTACGGAGACCCCTTAGAGCACCCGCAAAAAGAGAGCTACTGGGGCAACGTGAATCCCGTTGGTTTACGCTCTTGTTATGACGAGAGCAAGCGCTATGCGGAAGCGATCACAATGGCCTACCATCGCGTGCATGGCTTGCGCACAAACATAGCGCGAATTTTCAACACCTACGGTCCGCGCATGGCGCTAAACGACGGTAGAGTGGTACCCGCGTTCATCGATCAAGCATTAAACGGATTGCCTCTTACGGTGTTTGGAAATGGTTCTCAGACCCGCAGTTTCTGTTTTGTCTCCGACCTAGTGGACGGCTTGCTCAGGCTAAGTGAATCGGAGGAACGCTATCCAGTCAATCTCGGAAATCCTACCGAGATGACCATTCTGCAATTCGCCAAGGAAATCGGTGCCCGCTTCGGTAACGGCATCAAGATCGAGTACAAGCCATTACCCTCCGATGACCCCAAAGTTCGTCAGCCGGATATTACCAAGGCTACTAACGTTCTGGGATGGCGTCCGAAGGTCGCCCTCGATGAAGGTCTCGCAGTCACCATCGATTATTTCCGCAATAAAACGTCCGGAGATCAGTTGGCCGGGCGAATGCCACCCAGAAAAGAAACTCGCCCAGACCAAGCCAAGGTTCTAGCAGAACCCTGAGAATCTGTGAAATATCCCTGAACCGCCTGCCTCTCCTGTCCGAGATGCGAAGACCGGGACTGTACCCGCGCGAGTTTCAAACCTCAAACCAAGGGCCGCGCTTCATAGCGCGAGCGGACTGTACCGGTTTTCCTAAACATACGAATGCCGAAGTAGAACCCTGAGCAAAGCGAACGGGCGGTTAGTGCACTCTCACGGTCACCGAGAGAGACTTCGTTTGACCTTGATCGTTCGCCGCAGTCAGCGTGTAAGTTGTCGTGGTACGCGGCGCGATTGTAAGACAGTGATAAGCAGATGGCTTGGAGTCCTCAACATGCGGCTCCAACGTCACTTTCGTGGCATTGATCACTCCGTAGCAAAGATCAGCGGATTCCCCGCGCGCCAACGAAGCTTTGTCTACCGAGTAACTCACAATCTTCACTTCTCCCGACCCGAAAATCAATTTCGCTTGGCGCTCTCGGCCAGCTTGCTTGCTGGCTTCAGCAATCCGCACTGCCTGCACCTCTGACTCGTGGCGCGAATAGACAGTCCAGCCAGCAGACAGCAACGCCACGATCACTCCCACCCAACCAAAACGCGCCACTGTCGACAGAATTGAATTCGACTTCGGTCCCAATTCAGCTTCAGGCATACCATAAGTGTAAGACGCCTTGCCCCTGCGCTATCTACTGTTCCATAAGCCCTTTAACGTGCTGTGCCAGTTCACTCAGGGCACAACGCCATCAGCGGATCACGAACGACGACAGACACTAGCGGATTACATTGATGTGCCGGACGTTTATCCCGTGGGGCGTCTCGATTTTGATAGTGAAGGTTTACTGCTCCTAACCAACGACGGACCTTTGCAGCAGAGGCTGAGCCATCCGAAGTTTGAACATCCACGAACCTACTGGGTGCAGGTAGAAGGCGAAGCAACTGACGCGCGACTTGCCCCGTTGCGCGACGGACTTAGAATTCAGGATTACAAAACGCGGCCAGCCCAGGCGAAAGTCATTCCAGAACCCGCCCTCGGTCCACGAAACCCACCGATTCGCCTTCGCAAGGCTATACCGACTTCATGGCTTGAGATTACCCTCACCGAGGGCCGCAATCGCCAGGTCAGGCGCATGACGGCGGCAGTTGGGCTACCGACGCTGCGCCTCATCCGCGTTGCGATAGGCACCTTGCGTCTAGCGGATTTGCCTTCGGGAAAATGGCGCGATATTAACGTTGATGAATTCCGGAACCTGTCTCCACCGTTGACGGACGTTCATCGCCACCAGCGCAGAGGCCGGACTCCTTTGTCCTGAATGCCAAATCTTCAAAACGTACCCTGAACGCTCCCGACCTTCGAGTAACGCCTAACGGTAACCGTAATTACTCGAACGATAACGATAGAGCTCATTCAGATCGCCGCTAAGAATATCGCGGGCGCGCGGGTCAATCCGATTCCGCGCCAGCACGTTCCGCAAATCTTCAATGCCACGGTCCAGCTTGCCATGATCGAACCGTCCGCCATACAGCCTGCCTGAAAATTCCGACAAATGCTCGATCGCATGCTCATAACGCTCATGCTCCCCGTGCGAGAAAGTTTCGCGCGCTGCGATCCGTCTCAAATCTTCAATGGTCCGGTCTGCCGGCGAAGCAGGTTGATTGTAATATGCGCCGCCCTGTGGCGGATAACCTTGCGCATGCAATAACGACCCGGCCCCCAAAAGTGTCAGAGAAATGGCTCCAATACGTATCGCGGAGCTGATAGAAATATTCAACATGTGGTTGTTCCGTCCTGTGTTCAAAGACGTAGGCAATTCACGGAAAATATACAATTTTGCGGTGAGATGAGAGGAATTTAAGGTGAGCAAACGTTAACGGTGGGAGAACAGGGACAACTCCCGCGCTGTCCCTTCTGTTGAAGCAACGAACGCCAAAACTACAGAGCGGCCGGCATCGGCAAACCGCACTTCGCCAACGCCTTGGCAATCAAACCAATCGCATCTGGCTCAGAAACCGACCGCGCCACTGAAGTCTCAAGAATCAGCATGCTGCGCGCACGTTCCAGCATCTTCTTTTCGCGGAACGAAAGCGGTTTGGACATCTGGATGATCACCAGCGCTTTAAACACTTCGGCGATTTCCAGCAAACTGCCGCCCTTCATCTTGTCTGAGTTTTCTTTGAACCGGTCTTTCCAATCTGCCGCCGAACAAGGTCGGCCTGCGGATAGGTAAGTCAATACCCGGGTAATCTCACTACATTTGGTGACTTTGCGAAGCCCAACGTCTCCGACATGCGAAAACGGGACCATCACCGTCATCCGATTAGGCGAAAGGCGGAGCAAATAGAACCGCTCCGACTGACTACCGAAGGCACGAGAGCTAATATTCTCAATGGTGCCTACTCCGTGGTTTGGGTAAACCACCTTCTCACCGACCTGGAAGGTCATGCACGGACCTCTTTCATCGATCTTGAAATTCGTCTAGCCTGAAAGGAATAGTAAACCCGCATTAAGATTTCGTCAAGAGAAAAATACAAACCTTATCCGAAAAGTTAGTGTATAGGTCTTAAACGTTTAAAGTGGGCTATTCGAGTGGAATGCGAGGGATGGACACCCCCGGCAGGTGTATCGCAACACAACAACAAAAAAGCGGAATTGCGCTCAGCAACTCCGCTTCCAAACAAACCCAAGCCTAGTACTTTCTCGGGATAGCGCTACATCACCTCGGCAGACCAGCTCTCCAGAATCGACTTCACTTTTTGGCAGAACTGATCCGCCAACGCACCGTCGATTAACCGGTGGTCAAAGGTCAAAGCAAGGTGCGCCTGTGAGCGAATGGCGATGGAATCGCCGTCCACCACAACCGGCAATTTCTCAACCGCGCCAACGCCAAGTATGGCCACCTGGGGCTGATTAATGATCGGCGTAGCGAAGATACTGCCGAAACTACCGAAATTGGTGATAGAGAATGTTCCGCCCTGCACTTCATCGGGCTTCAACTGACGAGACCGCGCGCGAGCCGCCAGATCGACGATTGACCGCTGCAAACCGGCCACATTCTTTTCGTCGGCGTTGCGGATAACTGGAACAATGAGACCGCCATCCAGTGCCACGGCGATACCGATGTTGATATCGCGGTAGTAAACCACGTTCTTCCCGTCAATCGAGGCATTAAAAATCGGGAAACTACGCAAAGCCTCGGCAGTGGCCGCCGTCACAAACGGCAGGAACGTAAGAGAGAAGCCGTTCCGAGCCTGGAATTCGTCCTTCGATTTCGCTCGCAGCTTGGCGACCTTGGTCATGTCCACCTTATGAACCGTAGTGACGTGGACCGAGGTATTCATGCTGGCAACCATGTGCTCAGCAATCTTTTGCCGCATGTTGCTCATGGGCTCAACACGGCTCTTGGGCGCTTCAGAAAGAGGAACGTTAGGCGCGGCGGCAGCCACTGGCGCTGGCGCAGGAGCCACAGGAACAGCTGCCAATGGTGCTGGTGCGACCGGCGCTGGAGCGGGAGGTGGCGGCGGCACTACGGCGACAGGACGGGGTGGCGGGGCCGCTGGAGGCGGCGTAAACGACTTATGCGCCGATGTAGCCATATAGGTTTCCACATCTTGTTTCGTGATGCGGCCACCGGCGCCAGTTCCCTTAACCTGCGACAAATCGATACCGTACTCGCGGGCCATCTTGCGCACCAATGGAGATAGCAAGCCATATTCCTCTTCGCCCTCAGGCGCTGGAGCGACAGCGGGTGCAGTCGGCGGAGGCGGAGGCGGTTCCACCGGATAAGGTCCGGCAGTGGCTGGTTTCGGCGTTAACGGAGGTGGTGGCGGCGGGAAACTCCGCACCGGCGGCGGCAAGGGAACAGCCACCGGTGTCGGCGGCGGGGGAGGTGGCGGCGCAACCGGTTTCACCTCGGCAATCGGCGCCGGAGCGGGCTTCGGCTTGGCAGCACCATCACCAATGCGCGCCACGATGGTCTTAATCGCCACCGTCGCACCTTCATTCACCAACACTTCGCTCAAAACACCGGCAGCAGGCGACGGTATTTCCGTATCTACCTTGTCCGTTGATATTTCAAACAGAGGCTCATCGCGCTCCACCCGGTCGCCCGGCTTCTTCAGCCAGCGCGTTAGCGTTCCCTCTGTGATACTCTCGCCCATCTGGGGCATTTCCACGTCAATCATCGCGTCTCCTGCAATCCTTCGTGTGCCATTACTGGTTCGTAATCGAAAACGTTCGCAAGAGAAGTGGCAATGGCGCCCATCACTTCGTCTCGGCCCGCATCACAGCCTAGGCTTCTTAGCGAGCAAACAGGCTTAGTTAACCCGCACGGAACGATGTATTTGAAATAACTTAAGTCGGTCTCCACGTTTAGCGCGAACCCATGCGATGTGATCCAACGACTGATGTGTATTCCAATCGCGGCAATCTTCTCGCCCCTCACCCAAACACCTTCATACCCACGTTCTGGAATTCGGTGCGCGGCAATGCCTAAGCCTTCAAGCGCCTCGATCAGACAACGCTCGATACCACTGAAATAGGAATGGACGTCGCGCTTCCATTCTCGCAAATCTAGAATGGGATAGCCCACTACTTGCCCAGGGCCATGGTACGTAACATCGCCGCCCCGGTTCGTCTCGAAAAAATCAATGCCCGCCCGCTCCAACACTTCCTGGCTAGCCAGCACATGCTGCTCTTTCCCGTTCCGGCCCACAGTAATCACATGCGGGTGTTCAACAAACAGCAGCGTGTCAACCCCTTCGCCCCGCTTGCGCTGTGCCACTAGACGCTCTTGCAACGCCAGCGCTTCGGCATAGCGCACGCGCCCCAAATCAAGCACTTCTAATGGCCGTTTCATCGCTAAAAACTCAAATCAGATATTGATGGCCAATCCGTACACGTTGTTAAACGCCTCGCCGATCGCCTCGTAAATCGTGGGGTGCGCATGAATCGTCTGCATCATGGTTTCCACCGTGGCTTCCGCTTCCATCGCGACTACCGCCTCGGCAATCAATTCGTATCCCTCAGGCCCTATGATGTGGACACCCAGGATCTCTCCATGTTTCTCATCGGCCACAACCTTAACAAAACCTTCGTGTTTATCAAGAATTGTCGCCTTGCTGTTGCCAACGAACGGAAACTTTCCAACCTTCACGCTGTACCCTTGCGCCCGCGCTTGCGCTTCGGTCAGCCCCACACTTCCAATCCCAGGATCGGTATACGTTGCGCCCGGAATCCGATGCTTATTGATAGGCCGTACGCTCTTACCGGCAATATGCCCCACCGCAATCATCCCCTCCGCTGTCGCCACATGCGCCAATTGCGGAGTGCCCGCCACAATATCGCCAATCGCGAACAGGCCAGGCTCAGCGGTTTCCTGGAATCCGTTCACCTTCACAAAGCCACGATCCAACTGCGCCTTGGTATTTTGCAGACCGCAGTTTTCAGTGTTCGGCTTGCGGCCCACCGCCACCAGCAACTTGTCGAATTGCATGCTCTCCATCTGGCCGTTTGCCAGCGTTACGTCAAGAGTCACGCTATTCAAATTGCGCTTCACGTTTTCCGCACGCGCGCCCGTTTCAACGCGTATACCGGCCTTCTTGAAGCTCTTCTCTAGTTCCTTAGAAACCTCTTCATCTTCCACCGGAACCGCGCGCGGCAACATTTCCAGCACCGTCACCTTACATCCGAAACGGCTAAAGATGGAGGCAAATTCCACACCAACCGCCCCCGCCCCAATAATCCCCAGAGTCGCCGGAATCTCCGTCATCTCTAGAATCTGAACGTTCGTGAGAATCAGGTTATTGTCCGGCTCCAAGCCAGGCAGCATGCGCGCTTCCGAACCCGTGGCGAGAATGATATTCTTCGCTTCCACCGTTTGCCCGCTTTGGTCACTTGCGACATCAATGCGCCCACCACCCAACAAACGCGCGGTCCCCTTTATGACATCCACCTTGTTCTTGCGCATCAAGAACTCGATGCCCTTCGAGTGCTTGGAAACAATCTTGTTCTTCTTGTCCAGAATGCGCGCGTAATTCAGGCGAACATCGGAACACTCAACGCCCTGCGCCTGCGGATTCTTGAAATACTCCCAAACATCGGCCGAATGCAGCAGGCTTTTGGTGGGAATACAACCCACCAAGAGGCAGGTGCCTCCAAGCCTCGGCTGACGCTCAATAAGCGCCGTTTTCAGTCCATATTGACCAGCGCGAACCGCAGCGGAGTACCCCCCCGGACCGCTACCAATAACCACAACATCATATGCCATTTTCGCTTCAAGTGTAGCATCCGGCCCTTATTTATCAGCAGTTTTGAGATCTACTAGCCTGTCACAATAATGGGTATAAAAATCCAAGTACCCGCTTTGCCCCTCCGCACGTATGATGGACATAGGTCTATGCGTATTCTTGCCCGCTCGGCCCTCTCCGCAAGCCTAGCCCTTGCCCTGTTTGCCCAAGCGCCCGCCCCAAAAACCCCCGCTAAACGCGAACCGCCTCCCGGACCGCTGAATGCCGTCCACATCGTAGGCAATACCAACTACACCGCCGACGCCGTCATCGCCGCCTCAGGTCTGAAAATCGGCCAGCGCGTCAGCCCCGCGCAAATTGAACAAGCCCAAAAGAAGCTCCAAAGCCTCGAAGTTTTCAATCGCGTCGATTTCCAATACCGCACTACTCCCGGCAACCCACCGCAATACGACGTCACCTACCAAGTGGAAGAAAATCCGCAACTCTTTCCAATGCGCTTCGAACGTCTCGGCGATCCCGAAGCGATTCGCAGCTATTTAAAAGAACACGTAGATCTGTATGCCGACCGCATCCCCGGCACTGAAGGCACGCTGCAACGCTACAAAGCTGCAGTCGAAGCCTTTGAAGCGCAAACCGATCCGAAGGCGAGGGTGCGCGCCGCCATCTCGAACGACGATCCGAAAGAACTCACCGTTCTCTTCACCCCCAACGTTCCCGCTCCAACCATTTCGCAGGTAGAAGTCAGCGGCAACGAAGCCATCGATACCGGCACCATTCTGCGCGCAGTGAACGAAGTGGCCATTGGCGTCCCGTTGTCCGAGATGCGTCTGAAGATGATTCTCGACGGCGCGATTAAGCCTGTCTACGCAGCGCAAGGTTACGCTGCCGTCAGCTTCCCCAAAGTGGAAGTGGAGCCCTCCAAAACGAATTCGGGCGTAGTTGTGAAAGTACAGATTAAGGATGGGCCACAGTTCAAATTCGGCAACGTCCGTTTTCACGGAAAGGGCTTAGAAGAGGATGAGGTCCGTTCCGCCATCACCTTCAAACCAGGCCAAATGTTCAATTCCGAGCAGATGGATAACTTCCGCCTCGACCTCATCCACAAAATGAAGCGCCGCGGCCTGCTCGACGCCAACATCACCAACGAGACCCAAGTGGACGACTCAAAGAAGGTCGTCAACGTGATTTACAACGTGATGGCCGGCGAGCCTTACACCTTCGCCAAATTAGATATTCAAGGCTTGGACATCACGTCCCAGCCAGTGATTGAAAAGCTCTGGGGCGAGAAACCGGGGCACGCCTTCAACCCCGAGTATCCAGATTTCTTCTTGAAGAAAGTGCAGGAGCAGGGCCTCTTCGACAACTTGGCAGACGCCCATTCCGATTACACTGCCGACACGTCGTCGCATACAGTCACCGTGCACTTGTATTTCAAGGGCGGAAAGTCGAAACAAGACAAAGAGCGCGAGCGCAAACAAAAGGAACAACAGCAAGGCCCCTGGTTGAGGTAGCGATCTTGACAAAAGCCGCCACGAGCGAAGAGGCCGGACTCCCTCTGTCCCCAACCGCAAATCCTAAACCGTCCAGAGCCTCCATTGTGGACAGAGCGGTCCGTACCCTTTGACGAAAGCGCCGCGCCCATTCGATGTTCATCGCCACGAGCGAAGGGGCCGGACTCTCTCTGTCCCCAACCGCAAATCCTCAACCGTCCAGAGCCTCCATTGTGGACAGAGCGGTCCGTACCCTTCGCGCTCCCGACCCGACGGCAAATCGGCTGTCCTTTCTAGCGCTCCCGACCCGACGGCAAATCGCCTATCGTTTCTACCCTCACCAGTGCCCCGGCTATACTTTGAAGTCAGCGGGCCTTCATTTTATGCACGCAATCCTACAAACCACCTTCTCCACGCTCATCATCTTGCAGTTCCTGGTCGTGACCCTGCATGATTGGCTCAACATCCCCGGCTGGACCCATGGCCGGCAAGTTCAGGCTGCGATCGGTCGCCGGAAATTCGTGCTCGCAACCCTCGCGAACAGCATCTTTCCAGGACTCGCCGTCGCCTTCATTTTTCTCTACAAAGGCGGCCACAATCCTTCCTTCGTGCTGAACTACTGGGTGCTCTACTGCGCAGTCACAGCTCTCTCCGCGGTGATGATGTGGTACGTCCCCTACTTCCTCGGCACCGACACTAAAACGAAACGGTTGTACGCAGACATGTACGCCGGAACAAAGCAGGTTCTGCCGCCACGCGGAGACAACCCCCGCCCGAACCTCCTACACCTCTATTTCCACGCTCTTTTCTTAGTGACCCTTTGTCTTGCCGTGGCGTTACGCGTCTCCTAACCAGCACGAGCCTCGAGCCGTATTCTCTTTCCAATCCGAAATCGCGCAAATCCGAGCCCGAAGCGTGAGCACAGCGGCATCGACCGTTACTCGTTTAAAAATTCCGAGCTAAGGACGGAATCTCGATCCCCACCAAATCCGCACGCTATCATCATCACAGTGCAGCAACTAAACCGCATCACAATCAACCCAGAAGTCATGGGCGGGAAACCCTGCATCAGAGGTATGCGTGTCACAGTCGGAATGATCGTTGAGGCCATCTCCGCTGGGCGCACAGTTCCCGAACTCCTCTTGGACTTTCCGTACCTCCAAGAGCCCGACATCAGAGAAGCGCTCGCTTATGCCGCAAGTCTCGCTCAAGGACGAGAAGTTAGTTTAGCTAGCTGAAGCATGCGGCCTTTGATCGATATGAACCCGTCGCCGCGCTGGGTTCATACGTTTTCGAAGGCCGGTCACGACGCCGTCCACTGGTCGGAAGTCGGTCCCATAGACGCCGCTGACTCACTTATCCGCGAGTATGCCCGGGAGAATGCACGCGATCTATTTACCATCGATCTTTTTTCCCGAGGATTTTGGCGCACACATCTCAGCGAAAGCCCAGCGTCATCTTGCTACGTGGCGAGCCGCTGACGCCGGAAGCACGAGGCGCGGGGCTACTCGGTGCAATCACCGACTGTGCCGCAGAACTGGAATCTGGCGCAATCCTGACAATCGATTGGCTTGACCGCCCGCGTGCGCGCTTATTGCCCTTGATCTGAGATGTCGCGGGTCTGATGTTGAGAGAGCCCCATCTAATGAGTTGAGTGCAAGGCAGTGAAGGAATTTTTTCGCTCAGCAGATAAATCCCCGGTCTTTATCATTGCTGTTTTTGAGTCGCCGTTTGCGGCGTCGCCCGTAAAAGCCGTGAAAGGCGCGACTCAACCTCTTGTTAACTTAACCAAACCTCGCGCCTTTGCCATTTCTCCGGTCACGGCCGATCCCACATTTATATCTCCCATTCCTACAATCACTTACAGCGATTTTCCCTGCCACTCCGTACGCCCTCATCCGAAACTCGTACTGAAAAGGAGTTTCTACCCATGTCAAAGTCAAACGAAAACGCCGCGGTCCACCACGGCACATCTACCAATCTCATCGTCGCCGGCGAGCGACTCGAAGATTTCATTCAATTAACCGACACCCTCATCACCCACTTCAAACCCTCCAACGCC